>Ga0206958_1188_pt2 | contig 14932 bp, 14 predicted proteins | sample Alteio_BWOrgHeat_33_FD_152968 | JGI IMG/M metagenome (GOLD analysis project Ga0206958, IMG submission 152968) | Enriched cells from forest soil in Barre Woods Harvard Forest LTER site, Petersham, Massachusetts, United States -... | ecosystem: Environmental > Terrestrial > Soil > Temperate forest >... | reverse complement strand
CGGAGGAATTCATCGAGCCTAGAGCGGAGATGGCCATTGCCAACGTAATCCACGCCGCGGCGGTGGCCCCTTTGATGTGCGCAACCACATCGGACGCAATGTGCTGCGAGGCGGCCACGGTTTCGAACGGCAGAACTTTCAGACATGCGGCGCTGAAGAGCAGATAAATCACGGCGACGAAGGCGACTCCGCCGACCAGTGCCTGCGGAAAATTCTTTTGCGGGTTTTCCACTTCCGATCCAACAAGATTCAAATCTTCCCAGCCGTCATAGGCCCAGAGCGCCGCAGCCAGCGTGGCGAGAAACGCACTGAAGATCGCTGCGCCACCCATGCCTACGGGAGGCCAAAAAGGATCGGGTGCGTGCGGCGAGGGAGCCGGCGAAAAAAACGCCACGCCGATCACAATCGCCACGGACATGATTTTGATCGTCGTCAAGAACACTTGCACCGCGCCGCCCAGCCGAACGCCGAGATAATTTATGCCCGTCATGATGAGCAGCCACCCCACGGCCAGGGGCTGCGCCCAAGTGAAGACGAAGTCGTACGGCTTGATCCATCCGGTTAGCCAGGGAATTGCGATGTGAATGGTGAAGAGCGGAGCCGCGACGACCGGGAGCAGAAAACTGAGGAAGCGCATCATGCCCGCAGAAATCGAGGCCAAGGAACTCGGGCGCCCGACGATTGAATGCATCCAGCCGAAGAGGAATCCGTAAACAGGGCCGAAGCCGCGGCGCAAATAGGCGTACTCGCCGCCGGCCTCGGGAATCATCGAACCCAATTCCGCGAAGGAGAACGCGCCGAAGATGGAAAGAATGGCGCCGATGATCCATGCGGCAAAAACGACGGAGACGCTACGGCCTTCGCGTGCCATCTCCGCGGGCTTCAGGAAGATGCCTGTGCCGATCATCGTGCCGACAACAATGGCTCCGGAGGCCCACGCGCCGAGGCCGCGGACCAGCTCCAGACGTTTTTCAGTCAAAGAATCCTTCCCTTCGCTTGCATTCTAAAAGGGCGCAGCCGCACTGCGCCCCTGCAACACATACTCGCAGACTTTATGCATCAATCGCCTGCGCTTGGCTGCCAGCCTCGCCGATGCGGCTGGCAACCGCGCCGGCTGCAAATGTCACGATCGCGCCAATCATGAAGTACCAGGTATACGCGACGTTCGTGAACCGGAATATACATAAAATTGTGACGAGTCCCGCAATCATTCCGGCCAAGGCGCCGCGCGCGTTGGCGCCGTGGTCGAACGTGCCAAGAAGAAAGAGGCCGAGCAGACTGCCATAGGGAATCGAGGCCACGGTCAGGCCGGTTTCGAGCAGCGGGCCCCACTTCACCAGGCCGAAGCCCATCAACACCAGACCCCACGCGAGGGTCATGCCGCGGGAGAGCCGCAAGAAGCGGGCGGGGTCGGCGCTTTGCCCGCGCAGTTTCGCAAAATCGAGCACACTCGAAGCGGCCAGAGAATTCAGCGAACCGCTGGCGTTGGACATGGCCACGGCGATGATCGAAGCGAGCAACAGGCCGGCAAGTCCCGCGGGCATCTCGCGCACAAGAAAGAGAGGGAGGATGCGGTCGGTGCGTTCGCCGGGCGCCAAGAGCGGGGCATGCTGCGCAAAGACGAATAGCAGGACGCCGATCAGCAAGAATACCGTGAACTGGATCAGCACGATGGCGCCGCTGGCGAGGAGGGCGCGGCGGCTGTCGCGCTCGTTTCGCGCGGCGAGCAGGCGCTGGACGATGATCTGGTCGGTGCCGTGGGTGGCCATGGTGAGAAAGGCGCCGCCGATGAGTCCGGACCAGAAGGTGTACTTGGTGGCGAGATTCCAGGAAAAATCGAAGATTTGCAGTTTGTGTCCGGCGAGGGCCGAGACTTGTGTGACTTCGCTCCATCCGCCGGGGATGCGGTGCATCAGAACGAAAAACGTCACCGCGCTTCCGGTCAAGTAAAGCATGAGTTGCGCGACGTCGGTCCAGATGACGGCTTTCATGCCGCCTTCGAAGGTGTAGAGCACGGTGAGCGCGATGACGATGACCACGGCCAACTTTTCCGATGTGCCCAACACCACACTCACGACCAACGCGATTGCCGAGACGCGCACGCCTTCGGCGATGGCGCGGGTAATCAGAAAAGTGCTGGCCGCGACTGCACGCATGCGTTCGCCAAAGCGTTTTTCGATGAGTGCGTAGGCAGTGAAAAACTCGCCGCGAAAATAGCCGGGAAGAAGTAAAAAAACGATGAGCACGCGCCCGATCAAATATCCGAACACCAATTGAAGGAACGTCAGATTGCCACCGTAGGCGATTGCCGGCGTCCCAATGATGGTGAGTGTGGAAGTCTCCGTTGCGACGATGGAAAATGCCAGGGCCCACCAGGGCGCAGTGCGTCCTCCCAAGAAATAATCTTTCACATCCTGCTGGCCGCGCCGGAAATGCACGCCCAGTGCGGTTATCGCAAGCAGGTATGCCACGACAATGCCTAGGTCCAGAGGATGGATGCGCATGGCTGCTGGATTATATGTAGCGCGGGGTTCCAGCCCGGTATTTTTTTTTGCGTTACGTTGGGGCCGAAGTATTTGCGGAAAACGGGCGATGCCAAACCGGCTTGTGTCTGGCATAGCCTCGGCTACTTCTCAGCGCGAAGCGAGCGAAAAATTGACGATTCTGCAGACCGGAGGCGGAACATTTATTCCAAGGGGTTCGGAGGTGTGACTATCTTTTGGCGGATCGCATAGAGGACGAGCTCGGCGAGCGAATGCAGTCCGAGTTTCTGCATGATTTTCGCCCGGTGCGTTTCCACTGTCCTGATGCTAATTCCTAGATCGGCGGCAATCACCTTATTCGCTTTCCCCCCCGCTAAAAGTCGAATGATTTCAGCCTCGCGGGGAGTTGGCCTGGTTTGTGGATGCACTTCCCGGTCAGCTTGATTTCCATTCTTGAGAAACCCTTTCACGACAATGTCGGATACTCTGGGAGTGAGGAAGAGCTTGCCCGCGGAGACATGCTTCACCGCCTTGACGAGGTTGGCCGCGAGATCGGATTTCAAGACGTATCCGCGGGCTCCTGCGTCGAGAACGCGGCGCACCATTTGGTCGGACTCATGCATGGTGAGGACCACAACTTGCGTATTTGGATTTGCATCGCGAATCTGGCGGGTGGCCTGAAGGCCGTCTAACTCAGGCATGCTGACATCCAGGATGGCTACGTCCGGTTTCAGCTTGTTTGTTTTTTCTACGGCCTCCCGGCCGTTTGTCGCTTGGCCGATGACGCGCCAGCCGCGTTGAGCGCGGAGGATCCCCCGGATGCCGTGGCGGACGAGTTCGTGGTCATCCGCCACCAGGATGCGAAGGTTCTTGATGCTTCTAGCCATCTACCGGTATCGTCACGCGTACAGTAGTGCCGGTGCTGCTGGATTCAATGGCCAGCCGGCCGCCGATGAGCTTCACACGCTCGTGCATGCTAGCTAAGCCAACCCCAGGTCTAAAGGGCAGTTCCACGTCCTGGCTCCGCCGATCTCCGGAATTTCCACGGCCACTATCGCTCACCTCCAATGCGAGCTGCTCCTGATTGCGGTCCATTCGAATTTTGGCCCGGAGACTGCCTGAGTGCCTCTGGATGTTCGTGAGACTCTCTTGCACCACCCGAAAAAGAGCCACCTCGATATCTGGCTTCAACCGTCCAAAACCCGATGATAGCTGCAGTTCAACCTTGATTCCAGTTCGCTCGGCGAAGCCAGCCGCGTAGTGCCGAACCGCGTCCTCCAGTCCGGCTTCATCCAACATCGGTGGATGCAATAAATAGGAAAGGGTGCGGACTTCCCGGACGCATTGATCAGCCAATGCTTGAGACTGGGAAGCGAGCTTGCGCAATGTCCTGGCAGACGAAGGAATGGAGGCATGGAGTTCACTAAGTGTTGTTGCCAGAGCGACGAGGTCTTGGCCGGTGGAGTCGTGCAGTTCCCTGGCAATTCTGCGGCGCTCCTCGTCCTGTAAACGCAAGAGCTGGCCGGAAAGGCGGCGGAGTTCCTCCTCGGCGCGCACACGTTCGGTGATGTCACGGCAAGTGCCCGCAACACGAACCGGATTTCCTGCTTCATCGTGAAAAGCTTGCCAGCGTTCTTCGACGATTTTGACGCGGCCATCCGGCATGACGATTCGATATTCGACCGTGGAAGGCGAGCGCTTGTCGAGGGACGCTACAAAGGCTGCATCCACCTTCGCGCGGTCTTCCGGATGAATGAATTCGCGGAAGGTTGGGCGCGTGGGATGGAAACGAGCCGGATTCGTCTCAAAGATTCGGTGTGTTTGCTCGGACCAACTCACGTTCAAGCTCTGCAACTCCGCTTCCCAACTTCCCAGTTTCGCCACCTCCTGAGCCTCGAGCAAACGAGCGCGCTCTCTTTCCAATTGCGCGGCTATACTCCGCTGTTCCCGCTCGGTCGATCGGAGGGCTTCTTCCGCCCGCTTGCGGTCTTCAATATCGATGGATATTCCGTACCACTCGACGACGTTACCCTGCTCGTCGCGCAAAGGTGCGGTGCGAACCAGGAACCAGCGATATTGCCCGTCAACCCGGCGCAAGCGCATTTCATCCTCGGAGGGTTCACCCGTGGCCATGTCCACGAGCCACTTTTTTATAACTCTCGGAAGATCTTCGGGATGAACTACGCCTGTCGGGTCGTCAATTTCCTGCTGCAGAGTGAGGCCCGTATAGTCCAGCCAGCGCTGATTGACGAAATCAATGACGCCATCCGGCCGAAGGGTCCAGGCCATCGTGGGGATTGCGTTGATGAGAAGCCGGATGCGGTGCTCGGCCCTTTTGAGATCTTCGATGTCGGTGGAGGTTCCATACCAATGGACGATGTTTCCCTGCGCGTCTTGAAACGGCACGGCGCGAATCAGGAACCAGCGATATTGCCCGTCGGCTCGGCGGAGACGCGCCTCCCTGTCAAAGGCTTTCCCAGCCGCCAACGCCGTGCGCCATTCCTCCATCAAACGGTCGTCCGGATGGAACGCATTCATCATCCATCCCCAGCCCAGACCATCTTCTAAGGATAGACCCGTATATTCCCGAAAATTTCGGTTGAGGAAATCGGCCGAGCCATCCGGCAATTTGCGCCAGACGATCGTGGGGATGGTGTCAAGGATGAGCCGCAGGCGCGCTTCGATAACATTCGACGCTTCGTCTGCATCGCTGTCGTGCGTGTTGGCCCCGGTTTGGCTCATGGTGCTCTCCACCGGACCCGGACCTGGCACCAGTCAGGACATTTGCTCCTCTGGCTGGCTGCAAGTCCTGCATTTCAATCGGAGGTGGCTGCTTACGGACCTTTGCTTCGTTGAGCAGATAGTACTCCTATCCTGGAGAAATGGCTCGCTGACTTGTGGGGTCGAGCCGGGTGTGCATTCGAAGAGTTCAAATCTGGAACAGGAGACCCCTCGCGATTGGCGAGAGCCGGTGGCGCGATTCGAAGCGAATGAGAGCTGCAGGCGGGTACGTAGATGGTGGTACGTATTTCCCGGCATTGTACGCAGCCAACCCGGCGTTCGATAAAGGGATAGCTGGTGAAGGAATCTTCACGCGTGGGCGATCCGGGTGAGCGCCCAAGTGTGCTCGTTGCCGAATTTGCCCTGCTGAACGCATTTGGATTGGAGCGAACTTGATCTCTGGAAACAAACCAGGAGTTCGAGGCCCGCTCGGCAATCTTGGGCGGTCCTCCGCTTCTCTTGTCACTTGAAAACGGAGCGCTCGCAAGGGGGTTTCCCGCTTGGAAGAATTCTTGATCTGCAAAAACAGAGAATGCCGTTTTCTAGTGTCTCTTCGAGATGGCAGCAAACTCCTGCGCCCTGGAGACATCATAGTCAGCACGTGCCCGGAATGCGATCACGAATGGTCAGGCCGCTGTCCCCACTGTCTCCAAACTCTCAAGGTCACATGGGAACGGAAGATTCCGTGCTGTGCCCATTGCCAGAAACCGTTAAAGCCTGAGGTCCGGGCGGACTGAGGTGCACGCCGGCAACGACGCTTGCAGGAAAGCACTTCGCAAGAATGGTTTTCGCCGAAATTCTGTCGACCCGGGTTTTCAGATCGGAGCAAAACATGCCCGTGGTGCTCATCGTTGATGACGATCATGCTTTCCGTGCTGTTGTTCGCACGCTGTTCGAATCGGGCAGTGGCTTCGACGCGTGTGTGGGCGCAGGCGACGGCGCCGAAGCGCTGGAAAAGGCCAAGCAGGTTTCGCCAAACCTCGCCGTCCTGGACTTTTCGATGCCGGAGATGAACGGATTGGAGTTGGCGCGTGAGCTGAAAGCAATCGCGCCGAAATTGCCCATTTTCTTGCTAACGGCAGACTGCGATGCGGATTTGGAGAAGGAAGCGCTCTCCTGCGGCATCACCGCCGTGTTTTCCAAGCTCGACGATTTGGCGACGCTCGTCGACAACGCGCGCGCCGTCTGCGGCATCGAATGAGCCCGCGAACAAAGTCGCGGCACTAAGACGGCTTCATCCGTCCCTCACAATGCGAGTGTTTTTCCGGGCGTCACGCCGCAGGCTGCGGCGGCTTGAATTGCCACGCGCCCCAGAATGACGTGGTTCACAATTTTTTCAGAATCCACCGGGCACTCCGCTGCGGTGGCTCGCCATCAATTCTGTTTCGTTTCTCCGTCGCCTGGATGCGGAGCCCTGACGTTCGGCTACCGGCGAGCCAGTTTTTGGGCCAAATGCAGAATGAGTTTTCGGTCTTCCTCGTTCGCCTTACCCAACAGGCGGCGAAGCTTGTTCAGAAAACGCGCATCTTTACCCGAACTTCCCCAAGCGTCTTCGTCAGACGATTTTAGCTTGAGCAGATTTGGCAAGTCGGGCGGCTCTTCGCCTTCGTAGAAAAGTTGATAAAGGGGGACCTCGAAGGCACGGGCAAGCTTTTCCAGCGTCTCCACCGCGGGAACGGTGTGACCGTTTTCCACGCGGGAGACGTAGCAGCGAAGCAGGCCGGTGCGCTTCTCGATGTCGCCCTGAGAGAGATTCTTGGCCTCGCGCATTTCGCGGAGGCGGTCGCCTATAATCATGGCGGGATTATTTCATTGCGCGGCCCGGAACGCAAGAAAGGCAGCAGCGGCAACCGAGAGCGCTGAGGCCGGAGGATGCTGGAAAAAAAGTATTGCATGGCGGAGATCTCCGGACTATAGTCGATAATCGATATAGCGGGTATCGACTACCAATGCCTAAACGAAAACTCGATCCATTGCCTTCGGCGGCCTTTCAAATCCTGCTTTCCCTGGCGGGGGAAGATCTGCACGGGTACGGCATCATGCGGCAAGTCGCGGAGCAGACCGACGGCCGCATGCGCCTTGGCCCCGGTACGCTCTACAGTTCCATCCAGACGCTGCTTGAAGAAAAATTTATCGAAGAGGTGGACCGGCGCGAGGACGCAAGGCTCGGCCAGGAGCGGCGGCGTTACTACCGGCTGACCTCGGCGGGGCGTAAAATGGCTCGTTCCGAAGCCGAGCGGCTTGCCGACTTGTTGCGGCCCGCGCGCGCCAAGAAAATCTTGAGGGGGGACTATGTCTGAAAAGATATACGCCTTGCTGTTGCGGCTTTTTCCTTCTCATTTTCGCGAGGCTTACGGAGAGGAAGCCTTGCAACTGTTCCGCGATCGCGCGCGCGATGAAAAAGGATTTTTCCCGGGCGTCCGGCTGTGGCTGGATTTGCTAAGCGATTTAGTGTGGTCCGTCCCGCGCGAATACTTCCATATGCAACCGGCGCTTGTCGGCGCCACCACTCTTCGACGTTTGGACGGCATGCCTTTGTTCTTTATTTTGGAAGACGAATCGCCCCGTCTTGGTGCGCTGCTCTTGGGAAGCGCATTTTCGCTGGCCGCCGTCGGCACCATCTCGGTTTTGATTACCCAAGTCGGGTCTTACCATACGTTTCGTCCTTGGAAGTTCGAACGGCAGCGTTCTGCATCTGCGCGGTCGTCTTCGTTTAAGACGCCAGCAACGCGCGCCGTCGGCGATGCGGGAGACAAGGCGGCAGCCTCTCGGCAGCCAGCCAATTCCACAGCCAGTTTGCCGCCCGGCGATACCCAGCCTGGCGATGTCCAGTCGAACACACTCCTGTTTGAGGACCGCGCTGAATCCTCCCGGCCCCAAGTTCCGCCATCAGGCGCGCAGAATGCTGTTGCGGCAACGAACCGCGTCGTGAATGAAGACGCGACGCTGGATGCGGCGGAACGGCATCGCGTGATTGTGGGAGCTATCGTTACTCTAAAGGAGCACTACGTTTATCCGGACGTGGCGCAGAAGATGACAATCGCGCTGCTGGCTCGCGAAAAGAATGGTGAGGATGACAAAGTGACGGAGGGCAGGGCCTTCGCCGCTCTTCTTACCCAGCAGATGAGAAACGTAAGTCCTGACAAGCACCTGGAGCTGGTCTACAGCCATGACCCACTGCCTCAGCACCTGACAGAACCAACAGCGGAAGAGCTTGGTCGTTACCGCCAAGCAATGGAAAAGCAAAACTGCACGTTCGAAAAGGTTGAGATCCTCCCGTCCAATATCGGCTATCTGAAACTCAATTCGTTTCCCGATCCTTCGGTGTGCCGGACAACAGCCACGGCGGCGATGGCTTCCTTGAATCACGCGAATGCAATCATTTTTGATTTGAGGGACAACCATGGCGGCGAGCCGGAGATGGTCGCGCTCATGGCCGCCTATCTCTTCGACCATCCCGAATACTGGTATAACCCCAGGGAAAATACGACGCCGCAATCGTGGACGCGCTCGCCGGTTCCAGGTAACAAACTGGCGGACAAACCGGTCTATATTTTGACGTCCGCCAGAACATTCTCCGGCGCAGAACAATTTTGCTACGACCTGAAGATGCTGAAACGTGCCACCCTGATCGGTGAGACGACCGGCGGCGGCGCCCATTCTGGAGTCTTTCATCGCATTGATGATCACTTCGGAATGGGCATTCCGGAAGCGAAGCCGATCAATCCCTACTCAAAGAGCGACTGGGCGGAGACAGGAGTGGAGCCGGATGTAAAGGTGAAGGCCGCGGATGCGTTAGAAATAGCCAAGAAGCTGGCGCAGAGCAAGCTCGCGAAGGAATAGGCGCTCTCGCGTCTCCGCCGTTTGCCATTTCGGAATGACGGGGAGGGTGATCTGCGATGGATGCTTCGCGCCCAGGTAGATGGTGTTCTCCGCAACTTGCCAACGACCGTCGAGAAAGTTTATGGCGGCATGGCACTCGCGGGGACAGATCGCGAGTAACGCGCTTATGTTTGTTCCACTTTCTTTGCAGGCGTCAGCCGGCTGCTATAGGTCACAGCGCATGCTGTGTTGTTTCGACTACCAACCCGTCATTTCACCACGACTGTTGTTCGCATCCACGGATGGATACAGCACTGAAAGTAATGATCCCCTTTGGACAGGCCTGTGACTTGGAGTTGGCTGCCCTGCAGGATGCGCGTTCGGGCCACCGAGACTCTCGAAAAACCGCCGGCGCACTCGGGAACTACTTCCCCGCCTGGACCATTGAGGGGCGATATAAAACCGCCACCGAACTTTGCAACCTCAGTGAAAGTGTGAGGCTCACCGCCCTGGTTGACTGCGTTAATGGTGGTTCCTTTCTTGATTGTGAGTGTGTCAGGTTCGAAGTCCCAGTTCGGGTCAGGAGTCCCCGCTGCCGCTTTGGCAAGCAACGCAGAAAACGTTGTGGACGCTCCAAGGGCGACGTTCTTGCAGAAATCCGGGCCGACCGCACTAGGGGCATTGAAGGTGGCCGGATCACACTCGTCTAAGGTAACGACCTGCGCCGTACCTGGTGCATCATCTTCCCCCATCCAGCCCGCGAACAGGAAACAACAAACGACTAAGCCGAACTTCAACAGGGTATTCGTCATGGATCTTTTTCCTTTCGTTTTGACCAGGCACTCGAGAAACGGGCGACAGCTCGGACATTGCTGGCGTTTTTGGTCTCAAGTGCGTTTCTGGCGGCAACTTTCGCCGGTAGTCGCGCAGGCGTCAATCCTTGCTAGCCCCATCTGTCCCCAAAGTTTTCTCCATTCTTAAACTATTAAGAACAAAGACGTTTTCGGAACACTTCCATGAAGCCCCTGAATCAAGAATTGTGATAGGCTTTCTGGACTTGCGGTCCTTGCTATGGCTGCTTCCTCACCAAGCGCGCGCCGGCTTCGCTTTGACGTCTTTGAACTGGACGTCCGCGCCGGGGAGCTGCGCAAACACGGTGTACGGCTGCGGCTGCAAGGTCAGCCGCTGCAAGTTTTGTCTGCTCTGCTCAAGCGTGCCGGCGATGTCGTGACTCTCGAGGAACTTCGGGCGGAGATTTGGGCCGCCGATACCTTCGTCGACTTCGACCATAGCCTGCACAATGCGATTGCGCGCCTTCGCGAAGTGCTCGGCGACTCCGCCGACAGGCCCCGCTACATTGAAACGCTGCCGCGCCGCGGCTACCGGTTTATCGCGCGGGTGGATGCCGGAGATCTTCCTGCCCCCTCTGGTGCAGTCGCCCCCGTGCCGACCGCCGACCTGGCTGGCTACCTGCGGCTTACCAAGTCTCATGCTTTCCTGCTCACTACGGTCTTCGCCGCCCTCGTCATAAGCATTGTCCTCTGGCTGGCGCGCACTGGTGGTGCTCCCACCAGCGCTGCTCCGCGCTTGAATTCCATTGCCGTTCTGCCCCTCGACAATCTGTCCGGCGACCCGTCCGAGGAATTCTTTGCAGATGGCATGACCGACCAATTGATTACTGACCTTGCCAAGGTCGGCTCGCTGCGCGTCATCTCGCGGACTTCCGTCCTGCAGTACAAGGGCACAAAAAAAGGTCTGCCTGAAATTGCCAAAGAACTGCACGTGGATGCCATCGTGGAAGGATCGGTCATTCGCTCGGGACGGCGCGTGCGAGTCACCGCCCAACTCCTCGAAGCGTCTACCGATCACCATCTTTGGGCAGATAGCTATGACGGCGATATTGGCGATGTCCTGAAGCTACAGGGTGAGGTGGCGGGCGCCATCGCGCAACAAATCCGCGCGCAACTGACATCGCAGCAGCAGGCTCAGCTTCGCCAAGCAACGGTGGTCGACCCTGCGGCATACGACGCCTACCTCAAGGGACGTCTTTACTTCACCACCGAATTCACCAAACCGGATTCCCTCAGAAAAGCCCAGCATCTCTTCGAGGAAGCAATTCAAAAAGACCCAAATTTCGGTCTGGCGTACGCTGGACTGGCAGATACGTACGTCTATTTGGCGTTTGCAGGAGCCTTGCAAAAGGATCCGGCCTATCGCTCTGCCAAGGAAGCACTGGCCAAAGCGCTGCAACTGGACGATACCATTGGGGAAGCCCACGACACACTCGGCTTACTGAGTTGGCAGTTTGATTGGGACCGGGACGCCGCCGAGCGAGAGTTCAACCGTGCCATTGCTCTGGCGCCGAGCTACAGCTGCGCGCACGAGGATCGCGCTATCTTTCTCGCTTCGGTCGGCAGGCGCTCCGAAGCTCTTGCCGAGATCGCAAAAATCGACCAGCTGGACTACAGTTTTAGCTCGGCTGGCGCCGAATCAGAAGCGTACTATGCGCTCCGGGATTATCCCCGCTTGATTGAAGCAAGCAAGAGAGGGCTGCTGCTGGACTCTAAGGACTCGCGTCAACACTACTTTCTCGGAGCCGGTTACGAAGGCACGGGCGAACTTCAGAAAGCGATATCCGAGTATCAGCAGGCGGTGCAGTTGTCCGATGGTTCTCCCGGCCCCGCCGTTGCGCTGGCACACGCCTATTCCGCCGCAGGCAAAAAAACCGAAGCAGAAAAGATCCTTCGTAATTTGGAGCGCAATGCAACACACACTTCTGCCTCGCCATACACGATGGCCACCATCTACGCCGGCCTCGGCGAAAACGACAAAGCATTCGATCTACTAGAGAAGGCTTACTCGGAGAAGTCGTTAGACTTTGTCTTGCCCCTCCAGTCGGACTTGCTGCTGGATCGCCTGCGTCTTGATCCGCGCTTCCAAATCATGGTTCGCCGTATCGGTTTGACCATATAGATATCCTCTTATGAAACTGTTCGACTCGAGGCGGTGTGTAGTATCCACGCCTCCGGTAACTCCCCGTTTTCCTGCCTGATGATGTCCCAGTGAACGCCCAAACGGCGTGCGGTTGCGGAAGGTTGACGGGCCACTTGGAAGATACTCCATTGGGCGGCGCCCTCCCTCGCTATTTAACTGCCCATTTTGTATGACGACCTACGGGTCCCAGTTTTGAAACTCTCTGGCGCGGCCGTTTTTCACGTATGCTTTTGGTATGGATTATGTTTTGGGACTGGATGGCGGGGGGACGAAGACGGAGTGCGTTTTGATGGACGGGGCTGGAAGGATTATTTCGCGCAGTTTTTCGGGGCCGTCGAATCCTTCGCGCATCGGCGTGGAAGCGGCGGTGCTTGAAATTGTGAAAGCGGCGGAGCTTGCGTTGATACAAGGTGGCGTCGCACGAAATGCCGTCGGGGCGCTTTGTGCGGGGATGGCCGGGACGGGCAATGCGGAGATCAAGGAACGAGTGCTTCGGGATTTGCAAAGCGCTTTTCTTGGAGTGAATGTCACCGTAATTACGGATTTGGAAGCGGCGCTGGCTGCGGCGGGCGATGGCCCTGTGATTGTGCTTGTCGCGGGAACTGGTTCGGCTGCGATTGGGCGCGACGCGCAGGGGCAAATCTGGCGTGCCGGCGGGCAGGGTCCGCGAACGGGAGACGACGGCAGCGCGTATGATATTGGCTCCCGCGCGGTTACGCGTGCGATGAAGGAGCGTGAAGGGAAGGGAACAGACTCCAGCTTGGGAAACAAGATTCTGGAGCAGCTCGGTTATTCTTCCTGGGCGGAACTTGAGCGGCGCGCCGCCGAGCAGCCCGACGCGGTTTTTCCTTTGGTATTTCCGATTGTCGCGACGGCGGCCGACGCGGGCGATGCGGCTGCGCGTGAGATTTTGCTGCAAGCGGCGCGCGAATTATCATCATTGGTGAATACCGTCGCGGAGCACATGGGATACGGCCGACAGAGTATCCTGATTGCGAAGACGGGAGGGACCGTGGGGCGTTCTGCTTTTTTTGACGCGCAGCTAGATGTGGCACTGAAGCAGGCTTTGCCTCTCGCAAAAATCGGCGGTTTAGCGATTTCGCCCGCGGAGGCTGCGGCACGGATTGCGCTGAAGTGACGAATTGAACCGAAATGTCTGACGTAACCACAAATCGCGAACGCGCACGCATCGCTACCGGCGAAGAACTCGCTCTGCTACTGCATCATTCCGCAACCGACGTGCTTCTCGCGCTCCTCGATAATCCGGCGCTCGACGATGCGCAACTCTGCCTGCTTCTCGAGCGGAAAAATCTCCCGGGAGAAATTCTGGAAGAAGTGGCACGGCGCAAGCCACTGCTCAAGAGTTATCGCGTGAAGCGCGCGCTGGCGTTTCATCCGCGGACGCCGCGCCTCATCAGCCTGCGGCTCCTCCGCGATCTCTATTTGATGGACCTGGTCCAAGTCACGCTTTCACCGGGAGTCTCCGCCGAGTTGAAGCGCAACGCCGAAGAGCAATTGCTCGCGCGCCTTCCGCAAATGCCGCTCGGACAGAAAATCACGTTGGCGCGCCGCGGCCCGCCGCGCGTCGCGGGCGCGCTACTCGCCGAGGGCCATATACAAATCGCCACCATCGTTCTGGACAATGCGAATGTCACCGAAGCACAAATTCTGAAAACGCTTTCGCGCGAAAAACTCCCCACACACGTAATTCAAGCAATCGCGCAGCATCGCAAGTGGTCCATCACGTACAACGTGCGCCTTGCGCTGGTGCGCCATCCGTCCTCTCCGCTCGCGATGGTTCTTGCATTTCTCCCAGAGATTACAGTCTCCGACCTTCGCGAACTCGCCTCTCCCGGAATCGTCTCGGAAGGCCTTCGCAAGTATCTCCAGGCCGAAGTGCACCGCAGAACGCGCCGCAGCGAAAAAGCCGCGCGCGGCGGCGCTAACCCAGAAGGCCCTCCCGCGTCTGAACAGGGCTAAGCATCGCATTCGAACGCCGCGAAGCTGTCCGGCTCGCGCCGATCCATTCGAGTTGCAGCATGCCATTCGAATTGTGGGAACTTATACGAATTGGTAGAGCTGCCCTTTTTGTGTCCAACCATAAAATGGCGGGAACAAAACATTGCCTTCCGGCGTCGTATGTTTTGTGGCCAAAGAAGGCGTATGCTTGGAGCCGAGGAACGGCGGTCTCGCCCTGACGCCGTGGTACGTAATCCCTGGCAGGGGGTTGCACCCGACTTATGGGCAGTGCGGATCATTCAGCCCGAAGACTCGAGCGCCGCTGGGCGCCTCGCTATTCGTTCCGTGCCGACCTCGAGATCGAATGGGGTTCCGCGGTGCTGCGCGCCAGCACGCGCGATATCAGCGCCAACGGAATGTTTATCGAAGCCATGGACCCGCTGTGGATTGGCGCGGGTTTTACCGCGCGCTTGAATCTCGAGCGCCCGCTCAAGCTCGATTGTTTCGTGAAGCGCATCGAGCCGGGACATGGCATGGGCGTCGCCGTGGCGGTGGCCGAATCCGACAGCCAGCAACTCTTCCACGATCTTCTTTCCACACTCTCCGGCAGCGACTCCTGAGTCCGCCTTATACTAGACTGGACCGTTGCGGGGCCACGAGAACGATGGGTGCACGGCCAATCACGGTCACCAGAGACGAATGACACGCTGCCTTGATTGCGGTTCGGAGCGCACCGCGGACCAGTGTCCCTCGTGCGGACTGACTTCGGCGGCCGCGGAGTTGATGTTCCGAACGCGACTGATGAAACGGACGGCGGTTTTTCTTGCGGGGTCGCTGCTGTTTCCGTACATCAGCCAAATTTTTCCGCCATTAGAGCTGGATTTGATGCTGGT
>Ga0206958_1213_pt1 | contig 15061 bp, 15 predicted proteins | sample Alteio_BWOrgHeat_33_FD_152968 | JGI IMG/M metagenome (GOLD analysis project Ga0206958, IMG submission 152968) | Enriched cells from forest soil in Barre Woods Harvard Forest LTER site, Petersham, Massachusetts, United States -... | ecosystem: Environmental > Terrestrial > Soil > Temperate forest >... | reverse complement strand
AAGCCCTTTGGTCGTCGTGCTTCTTAAAAGACTCAACGCCTTGGGTATAATAATGTTGAAAACCGATGGATTGGTCAGCGAGCGCGGGCCACGACAATACCGCGACAAAAAGAAAACAGACCACCCAACTGACGATTTTTTTGGTCATACTTTAAACCAATCACGCGTATGGGGGTCCGCTATTGTTAATGAACCTAAAGTCTCCCAACTTTAGGAAGGCACTGAAGTAACAACCAATGAACCTGTATAATTACCCGGCTGGTCCGCGGCCGTAAACGGCTTACCATTACTGGGATCTGAAGCATCCCCTGTCCACATTCTTACATAAATCCTTAAAAAGCCTCCGGCAAGCTCTGTGTGGCTGATACGCTCACCGTCGACATCGATCAATCTTTTCCGAGGTCCATGGGCCGTCAAAAGCGTTTCGGTGGTGGTACCGCTAACCGTGCCCGCCATCTCTTTAGCAAAGGTGGCCGTTGCCCTGGCCCCTAAACCATCACTCGCGCCGGAGGGATTACTGCCTTCCGTATAAGCGACACTGACATCCTGGTTGCCCGCGCCAGCCGTAGGTGTAAAATCAATGGCAAAGGCATGGCTCGGCATAAACATATGTTTAGAGGTGCTAAAATTCATATGGTTAAAATTCAACGCCGTTGTCCCCGCCGGCATCGCGGCCACGGAATCTGTCGTCAAATTGACGCTTGAGACCGCGGCAGAAAAACCGGACGCAGACGGAATAGTCGCGGAGACACTAAATGTCGTCGCAGCCAATACCGCCGTCTGAAAGAACAATCCGCCTATAAACAAACAAATCAAAATCTTCATAAAATACTCTAAGAACTTCCTATGGTGATCTGACCGCCAGCATCAACCGCCAGTGCTATTTCTTTGACCACCACATCCCCGTCTTCCAGGTCGCAATTAACGACCATGCTGTATTGGCCGGGGTTCAAAGGCTTGCCAAAAGCGATTTCAAAAGGAGCGGAAACACCCGCTGGCACATAAAGTTTCTTGGCCTCTCCACGCAACGCCACGAGGCCGTCCTGCTGCATCACGTAATACGTTGTGCGAGGGATCAAAATCACATTGCCCTGATTATCAAAATTGCCCGTGATGCCATTTCCTTTGGCGGCGATGCCCTTAACCAATGCCTGTTTGCTTTTGTTTTTAGGCTCAATGAAAAACAGACAACCGACACGGGTGACCAGGGTGACACCTTCCGTACCCATGTTATCAGCGGTACGCTCAAAAAACAGGACCCCGTAATGCCCTTCCTGAATGGTGGCGGGCACCGTGACGGCATACTCTATTTTTTGCTGCCCAAAGGCCGGTAAATTAAAAATCTGAGGAGAGTAGGTGACCCACTGACTGGCTGATTCGGGAGCCGTACCCGCCGGCAGGAAATTTTTTGTCCCATCATAAGGCGACTTATACTGAAAATCTTCCCAATACACCTTAATCACGGCCGCCTCGGAAGATGTATTATGGATCAATAAGGAGCCTGTCAAATGGTCTCCACCGGAGACAGCCAGGGTCTCTTTCCCGTTTTCAAGGAAAAGTTGGGCCCTGGCCTCTCCAGTGAGAATGCCTGCCAAAGCAAACGCCATGACAATGATTTTAAAGACCATAACGTTTCTTAGTTAACCGTCGCTGTCACAGCTAAGGAACCGCCGTAAGCACCCGTCGCATCCGCGCCGCTAAACGGTTTGCAACCGGTACTCGGATCATTATGGAGGGTGTCACCCGTGCACAAGGCGATATAAGTTCTGGCAAAACTGCCCGTCGGGAAATCTGAGGCCGGATAATTGGTCGAAGACATAGCCGCCAGCGCCTGATTATCGATCTGCGTTTCCGAGGGAGGATTACTACCGTTAGGAACTTCCTTGGCCACCTTGATCAGGGCTCTGTTTCCCAAACCATTGCCGGCAGGGTTAGGATTCGTACCTTCAGTATAGGTGAAGGTCAGGTTCGGAGAACCGGAACCATTGCTGGCCGCATAATCTACAGCCCAGTAATGATCGGAAGCGTAGACGTGGTTGGTGGTATCAAACGTCAGGGTACCGAAGTCCAGATTCGTGAACCCTGCACCTTCCGTGGTAAATGCATTAGAACCGGCAGCAACCCGGGAAACGGTGATGCTAACGCTGGTGGCGGAAGGCACGTTGGCCGCCAAAGAAAACGTAGCCGAGGGTGCAGCCCAAGCCGGTAAACCTTGCAATAACAATAAAGAACCTGCAACTAAACTGGTGATGACTCTCATGTTCAACTCCTTTTTACTTTTGGTTTAACGATAGCCTAATAGGCGCTAAAAAATTACCGGGACTCATCTGGGCGTATCCTTGCAGACGGTACTCCACCTTAAAGGTGGCCCCACTGCCGGCCGCATCTGATGAAAACACCGGATATTCCCCTGTTTGCATCGGAGAAAACTCCACAAAATCCGTCTGACCGTGTTGGTCTTGCGGGATTTGAACTTGAAGGGTTAAGTGTTTGCTGTCGATCTCCTTTCCTTGCGGGTTGGTCATTGCTGTTTGAAGTTCCTGTAAGACCTGATACGGTTTATGAAGGTTCGATTGAACCGTGACCACCACTTCTTTGTCCTGAGGAGGGCTGTTAGGCAAGACATGGGTAAAATTCACCCCTCCTGAAGGTGTTGTGACGTTTATAGTAAACACCGGCGGCACATCAAATCGCAGATTGATGGGGAATTCTTGCGTGTTGTGATTCGTTTCCACGATGTACTTGATCCTGCCGGTGTATGAACCAGTTGACTGTTGTTGAATTTGGTCACCATTGACCAAAAAGTAAATATTAAAATTATCGTCTGATTTTTTCACTGGAATAAACCAAGATGCGATTGCGTCCTAAAGAGGACGGACCATTCATCCGCAAGCCTTCAGTTTGGCCCTGTGCGTCCAGCTCAAGGACATTTGTCCCCAATTCTTCATCCGATTCATTTTGGGGAAAAGTGTCCACTTCCTGGTAGACCCTGATGCTCTGACCAGAGTTGCCTGAGAAAGAAATATTAACAAAATCCGCCGTATTTTGTGTGGTATCGGTGGCGTGGACATGGACGGCATTTAAACTATGCCCGCCTTTGACCGTCGCTTTTAAACTCGGTGATGTTTGTAAAAACACATCGACCGAAGCCTCATCGGTGGAACCGTCCTGGGCGCGCACCGTGAAGGTCAGCCGTCCCCGGAATGTTCCTGTCCCATTGACCAAATTAGGGTCCACCACATACCCTATAATAAAGCCATCATTCTCACCACTTTGGCTGGAAGAATACACTAGCTGATCGCCCATACTCAAATGATCGGAATTCTGCAGATACAAGGTCCCCGAGGCGTTGGAATTCGGCAGTGTCTCGGTTGAGACGGCCTGCAGATTCAACACATTGCCTTGCTCATCCATCATGGGCTCCAATACCTTCTGAAAAACCTGGTAGCGCGCGCCGTTGGTGGAACTGATACGGATATGGATCTCCTTTTTATTGGCCTCTCCGGCCACCGGGGTTTTATCAAATCTCAGGGTCATACCCCCGTCCACGGGATTAACACTCAAGCCGACCGTGGCAAATGCCGGTGCGGACGCGCATAAAAAAAATAATATGGCAAATGTTATTCTCATGATAATCAAATGAACTCAAAACCTTCAGAAAACTGGGGATTTTTTGGGCCGACTTAATGGCTGGGGAACCTTAGTCAGCGACGACAAATGATAAATTTAATCCAAAATGGATATTTTTCTAATATACAAGAAACCTTGGGCCTTTACAAGCCTAATTATCGACTGGAAACGACCCTAAAAGATTCATTTACCGACGATCGAGAATATTTTCCGTCGGAAGATAGCGCTTTCTCAACCAAAATTTTCTTCTCAAAACCACATTAATTTGTTAAGATGGATCTTAATGCTCACCCAACTGACGATTCGAAATTTTGGTTTGATCGATGAAGTTTCCATCGAATTCACGGACAAATTCAACATCTTGACCGGGGAAACCGGTGCGGGCAAATCCATCCTGATCGATGCCCTGCGCTGTGTTTTGGGCGAACGGCTCGAAACCTCCTCGATCCGCAACCCTCAAAACCCCTGCCTGATCGAAGCCGTCTTTGAGATTAAAGATCCTCAATTACGCGCCTCGGCAATTGTCAAAGAATTCTTAAGCGAAGATCATCAGCTGATCATTCAACGTACGCAAAGCGCTTCATCCGGAAAAATCAAGATTAACGGCCTATCGGTGACGGTCGGCCAACTCAAAGCCCTGGGCAATCATCTGGTGGATTTCCACGGCCCCCATGACCATCAAATGCTGCTTTCGGAACATCAGCATTTGGTGATGCTGGATCAACTGACCAATTTTAAAACTCTCAAAGAAGACTATACCAAAGCTTTTAAAGCCTACGAACAGGTCTGTAGAGAGTGTACCATGTTAAACGCGCTAATGCAAACCCGCCAAAGGGACCTGGAAATTCTAAGTCATCAGGTCAAGGAACTTGAAGGTGTAACGCTTTCTGAAGACAAATACCAACAACTGCTGCAAGAAGAGACCAAGCTGAATAACGCCCAAAAACTGCATGAGCATATCCAACATTTATTGAGCCTGCTCGATGATGACGAAGCGGGCGCTAATGCCTTATTGCGCAAGTCCTTTTCCCCTTTAAAGTCCCTGGCCCAGATTGATGAGAAATCCTCACCTCTCCTGGACCAATTGTCCGGTATCCAGGACCAAACCAATGATTTGATCGCCCAGCTTAATGATTATGCCGCGGGGCTTAGCTTCAATGCCCAAAGCGCCCAGCGCATCCATGACCAAAGCGACAGCTATGCGGACATCAAACGCAAATACGGCCCTAGCCTTGATGACGCCCAAAAATTTTATCTGGACGCCAAAACCAAGCTGGATTTGATCCAAAATTTTGAGGACAATGATCAAAAATTGCGCGATACCCTTAAAGCCCAAGAAAAAGAATTAACCGGGCTCGCCCAAAAAATGACCAAAAGCCGCCAAAAAGCCGCGGATGATTTAAAGGCCACCATTGAAACCGAACTCAAAGAACTAGGCATCCAGCATGTCAAATTCGATGTCCACTTTGAAAAAGTCACCTTTAATCACAACGGTCATGACAAGGTTGTCTTCTATATAAGTCCTAATGCCGGCGAAGATCTCAAACCGCTGGCGGAAATTGTGTCCTCCGGAGAAGCGGCCCGCGTCATGCTGGCCCTTAAGAAAGCGTTGATCAAGGTGGATCCTATCCCTGTGTTGATTTTTGATGAAATCGACGCTCAGATCGGCGGACGGCTGGGGACCATTACAGGCAAAAAATTAAAAGAGCTTTCCAACAGCCGTCAGGTGATTCTCATTACCCACCTGCCTCAAATCGCCTCTTTTGCCGACCGGCATTTCAAAGTCTGCAAGTCGGTTAAAGCCGGGAGAGCCACCACCGAAGTTAAATTATTGGAAGGCAAGCCGCGGGTCGAAGAAATAGCCCAAATGATGAGCGGCACGAACACCACCAAAATCGCCCTCTCCCACGCCCAAGACATGCTGGCCCAAGCTAAATAACACCATACCTGTCATCCCGAAACCCTAACTGTCATCCCCGAATGGTTTAATCGGGGATCCAGGGTTTTACGAAGCTCTATTGATTTCCATGCCTATTTATGTTAATTTATTGACTTCTAAAAATTAATTCTTAATTGGACCCCCGACTAAAACATTCGGGGGTGACATATGTATAGGGAGTCAACATGAAACGTGTCGGCATTATTACTTCCGGTGGAGATTGTGGCGGGCTTAACGGTGTGATCAAGGGTGCCGCTTATATGGCTTTGGCTCATGATGCCCGTTGCTTTATCATTCCCAGCGGTTACGCAGGATTATATAATTTGGTCGAATTCGATAAGTTGACGGAACTGACACCCGAGCGCCTTGATCATATCGATGCCAATCTCGCCGGTTCCGAAGCCGGACATTCCCGTGTTAAAATCAAGAAGATTGATGATCCTCAAAAATACGAACGCATCAAAAAAGGCATGGCCAAATTTCAACTCGACGGCCTGATCATCTCCGGTGGCGATGATTCCGGCAGCGTTCTGGTTGATCTTAATGAGCACGGCATTAAATGCGTGCATGCCCCCAAAACCATGGACATGGACCTGCAGACTTATTCCGTAGGCGCCGACTCCAGCATCAACCGTATCGCCTCCTTTATCGAAGATTTGAAAACCACCGCCTACACCCATCGCCGTATCCTGGTCCTGGAGGTATTCGGCCGTTACGTCGGACATACCGCGTTTCGCGGCGGTGTCGCGGCCGACGCCGATGCCATCATTATCCCTGAAATCCCCTGCGATTTTGATGTGCTTTACGCGCATATGAAAGAACGCTATTTTTCACGCATCATGCATTCGGATACGCGTTCAGGCACCTATTTGATTGTGGTGGCAGAAGGCATTAAGAACGCCTCCGGCGCCGACATTGTTGATGAAAATTCCCCTGCGGATGCCTTTGGACACAAACGCTTGGCCGGTGCCGGCGAATATGTCTGTCAGCAATTGATCAAACGTTTAAAAGCGGATGCATCGATTGGAGATTTAATGAAGAAAACCGGTATGTACGTCAAAGGCATCAGTGAAATACCGGAAGTGCGCGCCGTCACCCCAGGGCATTTGGTGCGCTGCGGGCATTCCAGCGCTTATGATGTCAACTTCGGCAAGGAAGTGGGGGCCGGTGCCTTTTCTCTATTAAATCAAGGCATTTCCGGTGTGACTGTTTCCGGCATCAGCCAAGGCAAGGTCCAATATATCGAAACCAAAGAAGCCATCAAACAAAATTTGGTCGACACTCATCAAATGGCTATTTACGAGACCTTAGGAACCTGCTTCGGTCGTCGTCCCGAAAAAACCCATTTTAAAACAGAAAAATTAGACCACGCCAAAGAGCGGCATTGGTAACTACGGTTCCCAACCGGGAATGAAATGACGGAAGACCAGTAGATGCCGGCTGATGGGGTCCAGTAAAACAGGACCATAGAAGAGATTAAGAAAGCTTGCCCAGTTGTAAAGAAAAACCCCGACGGCCGCATACAACAACCACGATCTGCCTTTGTCATTGGCTGACTTAAAAATTTCCCGTAACATTAAAACCGCAAATAGCGCCATCACCATCTCCAGATTGACTACAAATCTCACCACCTTGCTGTGACTTAAACAACTCAATACGCCGTACACATAAATAAAGTAAGACAAAAAATACATCCGCAGATCATCCAAAGCTGTTCTCTGAACACAAAGATAGCCGGTGTATCCTATAAAAAGCAACAACACAATGGGCGTGATCAATAAAAAATCCAATAAGTATCTAAACCATGGCCCGGATGAAAAATAAATCGCATAGAGACTCGCGGTGGATGATAAATGCGTATTAAAGATAGCAACAACAGCACGGGTCACATTCCCCCACCCGCCATAAATCCACACGTATAGTGGAAGCAAAATCACCACCGGCCATATCAAGATCCCCCAAATACGCGCGCGCGCGACCCCCTCTGCTTTATTCTCTAGACCGCTTGCGGCCAACATAAAAAACGGGATCAGAATAATCGAGGTCTCCTTAAAAAGAATGGCCATGATCAAGGCCACGAGAAAAACGATATAACTCCAGGACTTAGGCTTAAATAAAACATCGGCCAATAGCCACACGCACGCCGCCCACCAGAAATTGACGGAACTATCGACCAGCGCGCGCCGGCTTAGTCCCAAAATCAACGGCGACGAAGCCAAGAAAAGCAAGGTCAGCAAGGCCGTATCCAAATCAAAATATTTACGCACATAATAAAAACACAGACCTAAGAAAAGTATCAAGCTCGCCGTTGAAATCAGTCCCTGAACGGCAAACGAGGGCCCAAAGATCTTAAATAAGAGCGCGATTAAAAGAATATAACCCACGCGCACTGGTGCCGGATGTTCACGGGCCTCGGCATGATCGCTGTACCAGAAAATAAGGCGGCTAAATGCCGGCATTCCCTTATGTTCAACCAAAGAGGCATACTGATAGTAATACCCTTCGTCAGAAACAGGGCCATATTGATAGCTTTTGATGGGATGAGAACAGGAAAATAGAACAGGAAAAACGATGAGTACAGCAATAAAAATACGACTTAGAGGAGTAAGGCTCATGAATACGCTTTCTTTAAGGCATAAGGTATAAATTCAATGATGTCCGTTGCGATCATGCCCCTCTTATATTTGGCATGGGCCGCGTAATCACCGGCCTTTCCGTGCAAATAAGCCCCCCAACACGCTGCTTCATACGCCGCAAGCCCCTGGCCTAATAAAGCCGCGATCATGCCGGTCAGCACATCCCCGCTTCCGGCGGTGGCCATACCGACATTACCGGTGGCATTGACATAGGTTTTACCTTGTGGTGAAGCCACGATGGTTCGATGGCCTTTCAGCAGCAAGACACAACCCCAACGCCGGGCAAAATCCTTGGCTATTTTCAGTCGATTCTTTTCAATGGTGACGACCGTCTCATCAATCAGTCGCGACATCTCACCTGGATGCGGTGTCAGGACACGCGCCGCTTTGGCCTTAAGGAGAATCTCCGTGTGGCTCTTCAACGCAAACAAAGCATCCGCATCAACGACCAAAGGTTTGGGGCATTCTTGAATGACCCGACAGGCCAATTGCTGCACCCCGGCTTCCCGGCCAAGCCCGGGGCCGATGGCCACGGCATCAAATTGGTCCCATATTTTCTTAATAGGATCATAAGCCTTTGAGGAAAACGTCCCTACCTTACTTTGCGGCAAAGGCTTGGTCATCACCACATTGGAAATTTTTTTCTGAAGGAGTAAATTTAAATCTTTGGGCACCGCCGCGGTAACCAGACCGGCACCGGTGCGCATCGCCGCCAAGGAACTTAAGGCCGCGGCCCCCAACATGGAGGCTGATCCAGCGATCATCAACAGATGACCGAAATCTTTTTTGGAAGCGCTTGGATTAAGCTTCAACAATGGCGCTGGCAACGGCATAATCCCGACTATGTGAGATAGAAATCAACAGATGATGTTTAAAATCGATATTCCGAAAACGGCAGGTGGGCTTACCGCTTGGATCGTTGAGAATGGTCATGTCATGCCAGGACAAATGCTCCTGCCCCATGGCCTTAAAAATTGCTTCTTTGGCCGCGAAACGTCCCGCATAATGCGGCCAGGGTAATTTAAACTTCTGCGCATATTCAATCTCTGCTTGAGTAAATACGTGCTTGAGAAATCCGTCGCCCCATCGCTCGACGGCTTTTTGGATACGATCGATCTCAATGATGTCAATTCCAGTCCCTAGAATCATTTTAAGAGAGAGACCATTTCTTTAACCGCCTGCTTAAGTCCCACAAATATCGCCCGGCTCATCATGGAATGTCCGATATTCAATTCATGCATGCCCCGAATAGAGGCAATGGCCTTGGTGTTATCATAATTCAACCCGTGACCAGCGTTGACCACCATCCCCAAGCTACGGGCATAAGCGGTCATCATCTTGATCTGGTTTAATTCCGCCACGGCCATGCGGTCGGCAAAAGCCCGCGCGTAGCGGCCGGTGTGAAGCTCAATGATTTTAACACCCGCCGCCAGGGTCGCATCCACCTGCTTTTTATCAGGGGCAATAAAGAGACTCACCTCAATGCCCTTATGGCCACAAGCTTGGGCCACTTTCTTAATCCGTTTTAAATGTTTAACGACATCCAAGCCACCTTCCGTCGTAATTTCCTGACGGCGTTCCGGCACCAAGGTCACCTGATCGGGCTTAAGGCTTAGGGCCATTCTCACGATATCGGCAGCCAAGGACATCTCTAAATTCAAACGCGTCTTAACAGCTTTACGCAAAAGCACGATGTCCCGGTCCTGCATATGACGGCGGTCTTCCCGCAGATGGGCGACAATACTGTCGCAGCCGGCCTCTTCGCAGATACGGGCCGCCATCACAGGGTCCGGATCATATTCTCCCCTGGCTTGCCGTAAGGTGGCCACATGATCCACATTGACGCCCAATTTAACCATGAATACCCTTTACATAAAACCAGGTAATAATGGCCAGGGCCAAGGCGACCAACTTCAATACCACATTTGATCTAAGCCAACTTTTCATTTTTCTTCTTTGAAGCTCCTAAAATTTGTTTGAGCACCTTCACAAAGTGCTGCTCATTGTCAATGACGATAAAATGGCCTTCAAAGGCGACACAAATCTCTCCGGTTTCCTCAGAAACCAAAATAACCAACGCATCGGTATGTTCGCTTAAACCTAAAGCCGCGCGATGCCTGGTACCGACGGTCTTGCCTACACTTGGATTGTCTGATAAAGGAAACAAACAGGAACTCGCGGCAATACGTTCACCGCGAATGATCACACCACCGTCGTGCAAAGGAGTGGCCGGCATAAAAATCGTCTGCAAGAGCGCGGATGAAACCTTGGCATCAATGGCCACCCCGCTTTCGATATAGGAATCAAGCTTCATCTCCCGTTCGATGGCCATGAGAGAGCCGTTTTTACGTTTCGACAAACGATAAACAGTGTCGCTGATTTCATCGACCAGAGCCTTGATTTCAGGCTCCCCTAGAGAAATGGTAAACAGATGCTGCTGTCCCAGGCGCGCCAGGCCTGAACGCAATTCATGCTGGAAGATGACCACGATAACAATGATCCAGATGGAAAAAAAGTTGCGCAAAAGCCAGTTAAGAACTTCAAAGCCCAATACCTGTGAAATCAATAAAGCCAGGATGAGATAGGTGATCCCACGTAAAACCTGAAAGGCACGGGTGCCTTCAAAAAATAGTAAAATCCTGTAGAAGGCCGCCCACAAAATGGCCATTTCCACCAGCGCTTTGGCAAGTATGATGATATTAGAACTGAGCATTGAGAATGGCGTCCGTCATGGTCAGAGTTTCTTTAATCGCCTTCACATCATGGACACGCACGATATGTGCCCCTTGCAAGACACCTGCCACGACCGTCGCGGAGGTCCCGAGCAGACGCTCCTTGAGAGGCTTTTGCAGGACTTGTCCTATAAATGATTTACGTGATGTTCCGAGCATGATGGGACAGCCCAAAACATTCAGACGGCTTAAATGATGGATCAAGACCAGATTCTGCTGTGCTGTTTTGGCAAAACCGATGCCGGGATCAATCACGATCCTGTCTTTCTTTATACCAACTCCCAAACATTTTTCAACGGATATTTTCAATTCCTCGATGACTTCACGTACCACATCTTTGTAGGTGGCGTAGTTTTGCATACTCGCGGGACGTCCGCGCATATGCATGACGACGAGTGCGGCGTCATAATCACGCACCATGGTCAAAAAACTTTTCGTGAGCTGATTGCCTTGAATGTTGTTGATGATCGCAGCACCGGCATCTAACGCGCGACGGGCGACTTCCATCTTAGAGGTATCGACGGAAATGGGGATTTGGATACGACGCCCCAGCGCTTCAATGACCGGAATCACCCGGCGCATCTCTTCTTGGACGGATATGGGACGAGCACCGGGCCGGGTGGATTCACCACCGACATCTACAATATCTGCCCCTTGGCGGATCAGTTTGCGGGCATGGCGAAGGCAAGCCTCGGTGCGATGCTTGCCATCTCCACTGAAAGAATCAGGCGTGCAATTGACGATTCCCATCAGCTGTGTGGCGGTTCCCAAATTCAAAATTCTCCCGCGGGCACACAGTGAAAAGGAACGTCGTTTCATTTATTTTGAGGCGCGTCGGTGTGAAGATTGAGCTTATGTTCCGGAATCATCAGAAGGAGCCTGGCCTCTTCAATATCGATCGTCTCTTTCTCGATCAAACGGCGGGCCAAAATGTCCATCTTATCACGGTGATCCAGTAAAAGCTTTTTGGCTTTTTCATAAGCTTCATGCACCAGGCGATGGATTTCTTCGTCGATCTTGCGGGCGGTTTCTTCGCTGTAATCTTTCTCATCAAACAGATCGCGGCCTAAAAACATTTGATGATTCTGTTTACCGAAGGCCAATTTATCGAGCTTGTCGCTCATCCCGTACTGGCAGACCATGCTGCGGGCGATCTGGGAGACTTTTTGCAAATCATTAGAGACGCCGGTGGTGGTGTCATTCATATAAATTTCTTCACCCACCATACCGCCGAGCAAGACGACCATCATGCCCTGCAATTCCTTCTTGGCCATATAATGCTTGTCTTCCTTAGGCGGCGTCAAGGTGTAGCCGCCGGCCATGCCACGAGGAATAATGGAGACCTTGGTAAAGGTATCCACTTCATCAATGATCAAGGACAATAGCGCATGACCTGCTTCATGATAAGCCGTCATCTCTTTTTCTTTTTTAGAGGTGACATGACTTTTCTTTTCCGGCCCCATGGTCACACGTTCAACAGCGGCCAGCATTTCATCCATACCGACTGTTTCCTTGCTGCGTCGCGCGGCCAAGAGAGCGGCTTCATTGCAGACATTAGCCAGATCGGCACCGGAGAAATACACCGTCTGCTGGGCAATGCGCCGTAAATTCACATCGTCGCCCATTTTGATATTTTTGACGTGCACTTTCAAAATACCTTCACGGCCATTGATATCCGGCAGGCCAACCACCACCTGACGGTCGAAACGTCCGGGACGTAAAAGAGCCGGATCCAAGGTATCTGGACGGTTGGTGGCGGCAATCAAGATCAAACCGCTGACCGTATTGAAACCATCCATTTCAACTAAAAGCGCATTCAATGTCTGTTCACGTTCGTCATTGCCCCCGCCGATTCCAGCAAAACGCTGACGACCCACCGCATCGATTTCATCGATGAAAATGATGCCACCCTTACCCGACACTTTGGCAGCCTTGCGGCCTTGCTCAAAAAGATCGCGCACGCGGGAGGCACCCACACCGACGAACATTTCAACGAAATCCGACCCGCTCAAAGAGAAAAACGGCACGCCGGCCTCACCCGCCACTGCTTTGGCAAGCAGGGTTTTCCCGGTCCCCGGAGGTCCAACCAGCAAAACACCTTTAGGAATTTTGCCTCCCAAGCGTTCAAATTTTTTGGGGTCTTTTAAAAATTCAATGACTTCCTGCAATTCTTCCTTGGCTTCATCCACCCCGGCCACGTCCGCAAAGGTAATCTTGCCGCCACCAGAAACCTGGGCGCGCGATTTGCCAAAGGCAAAAATTTTATTACCCATTTGCGAACCGCGGTAAGACACAAACCAGATCAAGGCAAAAATCCCTAAGAACGGGATGAGTTGAAAAAATAACTGGCTCCAGAATAATTCCGGCGGAACCACACTAAATTCAGGGATATTCTCCCGGATGGTCTTGATGAGATCCTCGTCATGCTGAGGGATATTCAATTTAAATTCCAAGCCATCGGCAAAGGTGCCCTTCAAGGTATTATCCGGGCCCTCGGTCAATTGGATGGATTTGATTTGATGCGTTTGAGGATTATCCTTCAAAATGGCATAAAACTCGGAATAGGTCAGCGCTTTCTCAGTTTTGAGATTCGACTTATCCTGAACCGCCATTAATAATAGAAATAACACGCCCATCACCACCCAAAACCAGACATTACCATTGGGGTTGCGCGAGCGTGGAGCTTTTTTGATAGGGGTATTACTATTAGGTAGTGACATAAAACCTCCGATTAATACAACGAATCGCTATTATATATGACTCAAGAATTTAATCAAGTGGTTAGTGCGAGACGGAAGAGATTTGACGGGAGAGCTTTACGCCGTTTTGATAGGTGTCAAGATAGGCCAAATTGCCGTTTTTATTGTATAGACGCACCACCCCATCCAAATGTCCGCCATGATAGGCCTCTTCGGTCATGACCTCACCGCTCCTGTAATAGGATTTGCTTGGCCCCTCCTGCACACCATTTTCAATGGCCCATTCCTGTTTCAAAGCACCGTTATCATACAATTCCTTCATGCTGCCGCTCTTGACATCATCTTTAAAATTAACCTCCATCCAAAGATAACCCTGAGGCGCGTACTCCTTGGCCACCCCGTCTTTGAGATTATTCTTATAATTCCACTCCAGCCATAATTTGCCGCTGTCGCGGTATTCCCGGCACAAACCATCTTTCTTACCGACGGCGTAATTGCATTCGCTCTTTAAAGTGCCATCCGGCTTAAATTCGCGCACCAGACCGTCGAATTGATTATCTTTATAATTGGCTTCAAGCAAAACCTTGCCTTCCGGGCTGTATTTCTTGCTCAGACCTTGCAAATTCCCCTCTTTAAAGAACATCTCCCACTGCAATTGTCCATTGCTATAAAATGTTTTAGAAGGACCGTCTTTCAGATCCAATTTATAATTCCAGATCGCCGCAAGTGTGCCGTCGGCGGCATATTCCTTGGATACGCCTTCAATATGGTCATCTTCATAATTGATTTCGTTTTTTAAAGAACCATCCTGGTTATACTCACGGCTAATCCCGTTGAGCTTTCCCTTATTAAAATTCATGGCCATTTTCAAATTGCCATTGGGATAATAGTACTCGTTAAAGCCGTTGAGTGTGTCGTAATAATAATTCTCAACGCTTTTGGGGACCTCATTGGGATAAAATTCACGGGAGGTGCCGTGCAATTGCCCGTTAATATAATTCTTTTCAAAATATTGTGACCCGTCTTCGTAATAAGATTTGTATGCGCCTTCCAATTGCCCGTTCTTATAGGAACCCACACTCATCAAATTACTGTTGGGATAGTATTCGCGAAAAGGCCCGTTGAGAACGCCGTTATGGTAGTTCTTTTCGGATTTAATTTTGCCGTTGTCGTCATACTCCTTGATATCACCGTTGAGTATGGTATCTTCGGCAAAGACGACAGTGGTGAAACACAAGAAGAATAAAAGAAATGCTTTAAACATGGGAGAGTTCCAAAAATTTTGCTGTTTTAAAGGCGCGCAGGCCCTGCGGCAAATCCACCGCACCCGCGCCACTGCTTGAAACCAAACCTTCCACGGCATGAATATGGTCAAAATTCAATACTGAGACGTCCTTCGTTAAAATTTCCGCCATCTGCCGCAAC
>Ga0206958_1194_pt2 | contig 15176 bp, 19 predicted proteins | sample Alteio_BWOrgHeat_33_FD_152968 | JGI IMG/M metagenome (GOLD analysis project Ga0206958, IMG submission 152968) | Enriched cells from forest soil in Barre Woods Harvard Forest LTER site, Petersham, Massachusetts, United States -... | ecosystem: Environmental > Terrestrial > Soil > Temperate forest >... | reverse complement strand
CTGAGGAATCTGGAGGCAAGGGTAAGTCTCTGCACTGGGCAGCGGGGCACAAGAAATTCATATCACCCAGCGCCACGCAGGAGTGGTCACTTCATTTTTCCTTGGTCAACTCTGCAGCAACCGACGCTATTACGAAGGAGAATTACAGGACCAGGGGCTACGCCGGATGCATTGCGAACCTGTGTTGGTTACCGAAAAAGCCATAGGACGGAGCGACTGAATAGAAAGGCCGGGCTACAGAGCACAGGCCGAGCCTTATTCCTGTCGCCTTGACTCACAGCTTAAATTAGCGGTCCTTCAGAGAGCTAGTAAGCCCAGGCCAAACAACCCTGTCCCGAGCAGAGCATAATTCCCCAGCTCGGGGATGGAGCTCGGATTGCTGCCGAAAACGGGCATTCTCCGGAAAGGTTATTTTGGCGCTGATACGGCCTCGGTCTTACCTCAATCTCTCCAAACTCGCCCGCCGGAATAGGAGACCCGAGGCCGTGAACAACACCACGAAGGCCCCATGCCCGACAGCCATATTCCGTGCAAGGTCGGGCGGCGCACCCGAAGGCAGCATCACGGTAATCAGAGCAACCGTCGCCGCCATCGCGAACAACGTGAGAGCCAAACCTCGCGCCCTCAACCGTGCCAGGCAGGCCCCAATGAATCCCACCACCAGTACGCTGAGAAACCAGAGGCGCTCCGGATGCCCCGAGTCCGCCGTTTGCACCATGGTCGACCACCCCAGGGCAAACCCAGCCACCAGCGCAATGCCAACGCCAGCTTTGTAAGTCCACGCACTCATCTTCCTCGCGATCACCGAATATACCATCCCTATTGCGAAGAACAGGGCATACACGAACACGAAACTTCCCGCGTTCCAGTGCCATCCGTCCACAACCCGCGAAGCCACTAGCGGCACCATCAACAGGCCGAGCGACACCAGAGCCACACGCAGCATTGTTGTTCCCAGTTGGTTCATACGCGCTAAGTTCTCCACAACAATTCCCCCTAACGTCTCGCAAAAGATCCACACCGCGAGCATGAACAATCCCCGCTTTTCATCATTGTGCTCGCGACACAGATCGTGAAATGTCTGCGCCATCCCCTCGCCGAACCGCTCACGAAAAGGCCGCGGATACAGCCGAAGCAGCATCTTGTACCACGTCCGGTAGCGCCGGTCGGCAACGTTAGTGGCCATGCGCCAAACGTCCTTTCGCCACCGCCACCACGCTGCGATACCGCTCTAGCTCCGTTTCCAGCGCCGCCCGTCCCGCACTCGTGAGCTTGTAATAGATCCGACGCTCGTCGTCCATCTCCGGATCGACCCGCTTATCGCTTTCCCGGACTAGTCCAGCCGCCATCATCCGCCCCATCGAGCCATATAGCGTCCCCGGGCCCATCTTCGCGTTGCCCTGCGAGTCAGCCTGCACCTGTTTCATGATCCCGTACCCATGCCGCTCCCCCGTCGAAAGCGCCAGCAGAATGTGCAAAACCGCAGGAGTCAGGGGAGCTTGTGCCGTGCTCTTTTTCACCATGCTCCGAAACTATATCCGCTACGGATATATGTCAAGTCCTAGCAGTGAGGCGAGTGGCACATCGAACAAACCGCCACAAGATCGGTTGGCACGAGATCCTGAATGCCACTCACGCAGCCTGATCGCTCACGCTACCTTCGGCAGCACGTCTACACTAGACGTGGCGGCCAATCCCGCCATGTCATCAGCCTTCGGAATCCAGGGACCACGCACATGAAGCCCTTGCCTTCGAAAGTCCCGGCTCTCACCGCTCCACGCTTTTATCTCACCGGCCGACAGCCGCTCCGCCCCGGTGCCATCCTGCTCGCTACGATTGTCGCGTTCGCTGCTCTCTCCTCGGTCCTCTATGCCTTGAGTCACAACCGAAGTTCACATTTCACCTCCAACAATTCAGGCACCGCTCGTTCCGGCAACGCCACAACCGGATCCACCCCCGACGACAAAGACGATCCAAATCAGATCGACACCATCGTCCTCGGCGATCCCGCCGACGCTCCGGTACCCGCTCGCAAGAACGACCACGTCAGCCCCGTCCATCCCACCTTTCTCGTTCGTTTGCCTCGTTACGGCGATCAGGTCGGTCTCATCCCGGACACTCCCGCCGGCCACCTCCTCTACAACTGGCTTGCCGCTTTCAATCAGGCAAGCTACCCCGCGCTTGGAAACGCTCTGCCCAACGTCGCGCTCGCTGCGGCAGCCGCATCACAAATGGAACTTCGTCAACAAACCGGCGGATTCTCTCTGCTCTCAGCCAAAGAGGTCGAGCCCGGCATCCTCGTCTTCCGCCTCCGCGACCAGACTCTTTCAGCGAACGAAGTCCTCGGCACACTTCAGGTACTGCCGGACTCTGACCCTGCCAGAATCGCGAGCTTCAGCCTCCGCGCCGTTCCCGCACTCACGCACAATACGACCACAGACAACCTCACCGCGATGAGTCAGTAGGAAGCGGGCAGCCCACATCGAAACAAAATAAAATTCTCAAGCGTGTTAGAAAGACTTAGGTCCGTTGTCTACGGATACGGAGGACCTTTCGCAAGCAATGCGTTCAGCCGTTTGTCGTGACCATAGATATCATCGAAAAAGTGCACCGTCCCATCCTCCTCCGCGACGGCTGTCACGTAGAGAATAAGGACCGGGACCTTCACCGTCAGATTAACCTGCCGATTGTCTCTGCCTGAATCCATCGCTGTTTGTACACTCGCCACAGTCCACTGTTGTTGCCCATCGGGTTGATTCCGCAACAGGAAGGCAGCTAACTCGGCAGGCTTCTCTACCCTAATACAGCCTGAACTGAAGTCTCGTCGCGATCTCGCGAACAACTCCGTCGATGGAGTGCTATGCAGATAGACCGAATGCGAGTTGGGGAACATGAACTTGATGAGCCCAAGTGCATTGTTCGGCCCCGGCTTCTGACGTATTGAGTATTTGCCTGAGCGCAGTCCGTCTACTAAATCCTCGCTTCTGGATACCGATCTGCCACTCGAGTCGGTTACCTCAAATCTCTCGCGAGCAATATACCCGCTGTTCTTCGTGATGCCGGGGATGACGTTCCTGCGGAGAATTCCAGGCGGAACATTCCAATATGGGCGGAAAACGATAAATCGTATGTCATCGCTAAACACCGGCGTCTGGGTTGGCGCGGCCTTGCCCACCACGACTCTCATGCTCAGGGCAAGTTGGTGGTCTTCCGAATACGCCCTCAACCGAAACTCCGGAATATTGACGAGAACCGGAGGCTGCTGAAACTCGGTCGGCATCCATCGCCAGCGCTCCAATGCATCATCGATCTCCTGGATCCGCGCACTCAGCGGCGTATTCAACTCACGTACAGTTGTCGCACCTAATTTGCCATCGGGAACAAGGCCATGTCTTTCCTGAAAATGTTTGACCCCATCGACAAGCGTCCCGCTGTAGGAATTGAAGCTTCCACCCTGCGGAAGGTCTCCAAGCAATTGCAAGCGCGCAGCAAGTTCAGCAGTTCCTTCATACGTATCGCCCGGAGAGACGGTTTTGCTCCCCGTTGGCACTTTGCCGCCGTCTCCTTGAGCAGCCAATTTCAGGTATTGCTTCAATACGTCCTCAATACGACGATAGCCGGCGTAGGGCGGCTCAATCTCATCGAGCACGGATTGAATGTTCCCTGCATTTGCAACCTGTTGAGTAATAAATTCTGGCAGGTCGTATTTTTTGGACTGCACATCAATCCCGAACTTCAAATGCTTGGGATTGATTCGGCCTATCCGCAAATCCGAGATGAACCGCATCGTAGCCAGCGTGAGAGCGGCATCGAACGAAGCCTGGGCGGCAGCCGACGCTGATTGGAGAGACTTCGATTGGGCTGTTAGGCCCTCTGCACCATAATCGCTCGGACTCAGTCCTTTTTGGCGGCTTGTACCGAAGGCCTCAATCAAATAGGTTGCCTGCGATGTTGGCGCAACACCGCTGATCCACAAAGGCGCAAAGTTTCTGAACTCATAAACCTCTTTGACCTGTTCCCGATATCCAGCGGCGTTGAGGTTATCTCCAAAATGTCCCTTAGCCACGATCGCGCGCAGCTCAGCCGCCACTGCGGACGAAACGGCCGGGCCTGCAGTTTGGTTCAGTTTGAAGAAGCCATGCGAACGAATCACAATCGAACTCGATCTGCTCCCACTCAGGCAAATCAGAATCGCGGCTAAAAGAAACTTGTCTGGACGCATGGAACCTCAATTCGAGAAACTGAATTTAGGCAATCAAGCTTTCCTGTTAGCGCCAATACTAAACGATTTTTCGTTTCATATTTTTTTGTTGCATACTTTGGCGAATCTGACCGCCAGACAAGATCGCAGAAACTCTCGCAAATCTCCTTCGGCATTTATGGTGCCTTGGTAATCGCTTCCTGATAAAGCAAATCTCCGACGGCGCGGTGAGCCGTAGTGGAGGGATGAGATTCGTGATAATAAAAATGTGTCTCAGGACTTGAGCAAACCTGAATCTGTTCTCCGCGAAAAGCGCGTTGCGCGCAAGCGTTAGTTGTATCGGTCAAACCGTACTTCGCGGGATTCATGATCACTTCATCGAAGAACGATCCCCATCCCGAATTGCTGATGCGAATATCCGAGTGCTTAGCACGCTCTTCGTCCGGAATCTTTGCGAGTTCTGGATTGATCTTGATGCTCGTGGCAGCAAACCCGGGAATCTTCGTCGGAAGATTCGCAACCATGAAGCGCCGCGCACCCAGCTCATAAAGCGTATCGATCTCCGCCTCGATATTGGTGCGTGTAAAACCTTCAGGACGCCTGCCATCGTTCAGCCCGCCCGCAAAAAAGAACATCGTCTTCTCCGGATCGATCTTGGGAATCGAGCCGTCTTTCGAATACGTCACAAAGTTCTCTATCTGGTTCTTCATACCGAAGGCAAAAAATGCGCCGGTTGGAAAGCGACGTCCTCTTCCCTCCCCGCTCTGCGCTGCGCTCACCGCGAAGTTGAGCCCCTTGCCTGTGCTTGTCGGATCCCCATAATAAGTGAACGGTATTCCCAGGCGCTGCGCCAGGTACACCACTGCGGTCGGACCGTTGCCATCCACATAACCTGACCCGGAATCGGAGTAGCTGTCGCCAAAAACATAGAGCATAGCGTACGGATGAGCGTTCATTGCGGGTGCAGACGCGACCTGCGCAGACGCCGTGCTCACGCAAACAATCAGGCAGGCTAGTGAGAGACGATACATGCTGCTGGCTCCTTTATTGACCTTCAAGTCTTCTGGTAGACGCACCCGGGACGGCGCAACGGAGCGCCGCATTCTGATGGGCTCCCACAGCTAAATTTAGCCACGCGCGTATTTGTTGAACCAATCCACGGTCCGCTGCCAGGCTAAATCGGCTGCAGCTTTGTTGTACCGTTCCGGCGTCGCATCGCAATTGAACCCATGAACCGCGCCAGGATAGATATAACCATTATGCGGAACATTCGCCGCCGTTAGTGCCTTGTCATAAGCTGGCCACGTTGCCGCCAGTCGCGTATCAAGTTCCCCGTGATGAACCAGAATCGCCCCTTTGATCTTCGGAACGTCATCCGCCGCTGGAGGACCGCCATAGAAAGGTGCAGCGGCCGACAGATCGGCTCCCAACCGAACCGCCAGCATATTCGCAATCCCGCCGCCATAACAAAAACCGGTCGCGACGATCTTCCCTGTACAGTCGGGTCGTGACCTTAGCCACACCGCCGCAGCCACCATATCTTCACTCATCTTGTTATGGTCGATCTTCGCAAACATCTGGCCACCCTTGTAATCGTCACCCGGAAAGCCGCCCAGCGAAGTCAGCCCATCTGGCGCAAACGCCATGAAGTTCGCAAGCGCGAATCGCCGTGCGATGTCTTCGATATGCGGATTCAGCCCACGGTTCTCGTGAACGACAATAACCCCCGGTAACTTCGTCATCGACTCAGACCGTGAGTCAGCACTGACGGGCCGCACCAGATAACCCTTGATGTTTCCGTTGCCCTTCGGCGACGGAACAGTCTCATATGAAGTCTTGATCCGCTCATCGGTGCGCGACACCTGCTGTCCTAGCGCGTAATTGGGCATCAATGCCTCAACCATCGCCGACGCAGCCAGACCGCCCACCGCGAGTCGCTGGATACCGTTCATAAAAGCACGGCGGCTCATACCGCCATGAATAAATTTGTTGTAGAGCTCTACGGCTTCGGTCGGAAGTTTGGGTCGTGTCGATTCCATGGGTTCACTCTCGACCGGATATTACCATCTCAACTCGAGGTGGGTCAGTTTCAAGTCTTGCTTAGGGCACGGCTTCAGCTGTGCCCTAAGTAACGTTGAAATTTAGCTGGGGCTTCAGCCGCTGAAGAGTACTCTTTGGTCAAACTGACCCACTAGTCAGCTTATTGATCGCGTCAAATCAACCATGGGCAGCTAGTTGAGGAGCGATTCCCAGTTGGCTGGCACTTTTCCAGTTGGGCCAGGAACGGGCTGATCTTCCGGATGCGAATGAGGCGGCAGCAACTCCACACCTTGGACCATCCCCCGCTTCTCATAATCGTAGAACCAATCCTCACCCGGCTCGAAACTGGTAATGATCGGATGCCCCGTCGCCGCCGCGTGCTTCGATGCATGCTGGCTCGGAGAACTGTCGCAACAACCGATGTGCCCACACTCAGCACACCGGCGAAGGTGAAGCCACCAACCTCTCGATGTCGCCAGGCATTCCACACATCCGCTACCACTTGGCTTCGAAGCAGGATTAAGTCCACGGTGATCTTTCTTCATCATTTCGATTTTGTCCTTTGCATTTCAAGATGGCCGGATGGCCCATTTCTAAACTTGGATGCCCCGCCTTCGCGGCGGTTTCATCGTCGCAAAGGTAGGTATTGCGTAAAGCGTGATCCACTTTCTTCGGCACTCGGAACGCGGACCGGATGGAAACCACCTCAGCGAATTATGATGAGCAAACCACCGCTCATGCCGATTGACTGTTGATGCCCACGCGCAAAACTATAGTCATAGGCGGGTTCGAGAAACCACCCAAAGCGGTGCTTATGCGCCGGCCAGAACATGAAGTCGCCCGCCACTTCACCGGCTATGGAATTAGTAGTCATCCCGTTCTGCCTCAGATGCATCCACTCTGGACCAACGCCGAGCATGAACTCTGCTCTGCGCGAGATCGTCCAGGGTTTCTTAAACAGCAGATCGATATCCCATTCCGTTGAACTTCGGGTAAAGAAAGGCGACACGCCTGCCTCAATCTCAAGCCAGTTCTCGATCGGCGTAGTTTCGATCGCAAAGTTCGGCGCAAACGTAGCCGCGCCCCCGGTCAAATTCCAACTTGTTGCCGCGCCAATCTCAAGAATGGCAGCGGGATCTTTATCTCCGGACCCCTCTCGCGACAGGCGGGAGGATCGACCCGATGAGTCTTGACCATGAGAAGGCAAACTCAAAAACAGACAACCGCCTCCTATCGCAAGCAAAAATAGACGAGTGCGCATTGAGTTTCCAGCTTACCTCGGAAGGCCCGGTACAGTCGGGTCGCAAACGAAGGGATGTCCAGACTCAACCCTTTTCCTCGGAATACTTTGCACAAAAAAGTACCTCGTAAGGAGGGACCGCCCCCCAAATACTAGAAACATTCACACTCCCCGTGTAGCCTTAGGGCGTGAGCAAAGAAAACCTCAAAGAACGGCTTGCCTACTTCGAAGGAAAACTCGAAGAAGCAAAGCGCAGGAATGCAGCCCGGGAGCCTCATCCGCGCAACTTCGACGCGGGCTACACCACCGAGGTATTCAAAACGTGGGTGGAATCCATCGCAGTCATCAACGAACGCATCGCCAGTATCACCGCGCAACTCAAGGCCGACTAGCATTTATTGCAGTCCACCCACTGCAAATCCAATTACACAACTATTACCCAACCCCGCCCCTTTTCCCCGACACTTCATAGTCCAATTAGGACATGAAGCAAAAGTTATTCGGACACGATCGCACTTTCACTGAACCCATCGTCTGGGTAACGTTTCTCATCATGCTCGCGTTCCATATCGGCGCGATCGCTGCGCTCTTCATGTTTCGCTGGAGACCCTTCCTCGTCGCTGTCATCCTCTGGTGGGTCTCCGGAGGCTTCGGCATCGGCATGGGCTACCATCGCCTACTCACGCATCGCGGATACAAGACCTCCAGATGGATGGAGTATCTCCTCACTATCTGCGGCACGCTCACCCTCGAAGGCGGACCGATCTTCTGGGTAGCCACCCACCGCAAGCATCACCAGAACACCGACAAGGAAGGCGACCCCCACTCCCCCAGCGAAGGCGGTCTATGGGCCCACGTCGGCTGGCTCGTGACCGGCCAGACCATGCATAACAACGCGGCCGAACTTCTCCCTTACGTCCCCGAACTGAGAAAGGATAAGTTCCACATCTGGATCAGTAAGTGGCACTGGCTCCCGATAACGATTCTCGGCCTCACACTCCTCGCCTTTGGAGGCTGGCCCTATCTCTTCTGGGGCATCTTTTTCCGCACCGTCCTCGGACTCCACTCCACATGGCTCGTCAACTCCGCCACACACATGTGGGGCTCACGCCGCTTCGCCACCACTGACACCTCCCGCAACAGCCTCTGGGTGGCTCTCCTCACATTCGGCGAAGGTTGGCACAATAACCACCACGCCCACCCGCAGTCCTCCCGCCACGGCCTCGCCTGGTACGAGTTCGATCCCAACTGGTACGGAATCTCCGTGCTGCGCCTATGCGGCCTGGCATGGGACGTCAAAGCACGATCCCTGCACCCGAAACCCGAAGCCGCAGCCACCCCCGCCGGCGTTTGAATTCAAAATTCTTACCGACTACTGCACTTTCCCCAGAGGACGGAGCTTTCGTAATTCTCCAGCACAGGCAATGGCATTCAGCGCCATGAGCTTTAGGTTGTCCGCAGCCAACCATATCCAGAAGCGCGTTCCCTTATCTTGATCATCAGCATCTTTCGTCACCCGTACCATGACGTCTTGCTGGCCTGTTGCACTCAAATTACTTGGCGGATCAGACTCGATGCCTACTATGTCGATCGGCTCGCCGGCCAACGCAGCTTCAACGTCTGTCGTCGTGGCATCCTGCCCGAGTTCGATAAGTATTGACAGAACGTAACCGTGGAATACCGGCGCCTGCACAATCTGTAAGGCCGGCGGCGGTAAACGACCGCCTGATACCAGAGCATAGTGATGCCGGATACGTTGTTCTGTCGCTTTTAGCTTCACCTTTGCTGCTTCTCCGAGTTCCGGTAGAAGATTGAACGACACTTGCGCGTCAAACTGCTCGCGGGGCAACGTCTGAAAGGACAGCAAATTGACAGTCTGCTGGTGAAGCTCGTCCATCGCAGCGCGGCCATACTGCGAAGCTGGTTCCATCACAATTGCAGCAATGCTGATCAGTGCCAGCTTTGCCTCGACCTTCGCGCCAATCAGGCTCAGCATCAGGGCAATGGGATGGGCTGGAACTACAGCAGGCGTATTCAGATTGAGCAACCCCCTCGGCGCACTATCAGATGGGTTCCCGTGAAGCGCCTCCACCACCCAGGGTGCACGCACCAGGACTTCCTTCTCGCCTTCCAAAGCATAGGTCAGATCGATGATACTGGCTCCGGCTCGGCGGGCATCCTGCCAGTGCTTCCTTGTTACTTCAGCGTCGCCTGCGAAAAAGACAAAATCCATTCGTTCAAAAGAAGACTGCTCCAACGGCTGGATAAACGAAACCTCATCAGCAGCTGCGGTCATCTGGCCAGCGGCATCTTCCACGTCGAGCAGGACAAAGTCTGCTTCGGCAAGTTGGGACGACGCGAGTTCCTCGCTCAACTCTTTGCCGGTTAGCGAAGATGCGCCAACGATTCCGATTCGATACGCCTTACTGGTCATCTTGGAAATCCCGTTCGCGACTACAACATCAGAGTCCGAAATTAATTAAAGGCCTTGACCCGACTCCTGATTGATGACGACCGAGCGTCGCCGCTTCCTGCCCCATGAATAAGCCAGTCTTGCGACTACGCCTGAGACCAGATACGCCATCGCAAGGATGAAGAGCATGTACTGGTGATACAGACCGATGAGAGTTCCGATGACGACAATGACCACCACTAATTGGAAGGGACGTCGGCTGCCTGAAGTAATCTCCTTCGCACTCCAGAACCTCCAGTTGCTGACCATCAGGAAACTCGTGAAGAGTAAGAGGCAAAGCCAGACCAGTGCTATCCAGGGACTATCGATTGGCGAGCCTCTCTGCAGATGAATCACAGAGCTGATCACGCCCGCCCCGGCAGGGATCGGCATTCCGACAAAGTATTTTTTTCCGGGACGGCCAGGATTACGTGGCTGCGGATTAATACTGATGTTAAAGCGCGCCAGTCTGCTTGCTCCGCACATTAGAAAAATAAAGCAGACAAAGATTCCCGCATGAATCAACTGCTCCCGTAGATTCGGGTGTTGCAGTGGCGGCAACATGCAGAAGCCCCACAGGTATGCGAGCAGACTGGGAGCCACGCCGAATGTAATCACATCGGCCAGCGAGTCCAGCTCTTTGCCGAAGTCGCTAGCCGTGTTGGTCATTCGAGCGATAATTCCGTCCAGCCCGTCGAACAGGACGGCAATACCGAGCGCCAGCGCAGCGCGATCAAAGTAACTTTGATCTGCAACTGACCCTTGGATTGTCTGCGTAATCGCATAATATCCAGCAGCCATGTTTCCCGCTGTAAACAACGACGGCAGCAGATACATACCTCTGCTAGGCTGGCGTCTAGTCTTACCTCCAGCACCGATCTGCTCTTCGTCCGCCATCAAGCCACCACTGCCATCGCGGCGTTCGTTGTCGTTACAGGAAGTTCAGGAAGAACGGCAAGAACCGTTGAACCACCCTTAACGCGGGAACCAGTTTTCACCTTAAGATTCGCCTCCGCCGGAATCAGCACGTCCACGCGCGAGCCGAATTTGATGAGACCAATGCGCTGACCGCGCTCCACGCGATCCCCAACCTTCAGATTGCAAACAATACGACGCGCCAGCAGACCAGCAATTTGCTTGAAGCTGACGTCGTAACCGCCAGCATCGATTGTCACCAGGGTTTGCTCATTATTTAGAACGGATTCGGGTTTCATCGCGTTCATAAAAGCACCCTTGCGAAACTCGCACACCTTCACAACTCCGCCGATAGGGGAACGGTTCACGTGAACATCAAAGACATTCAGAAAGATGCTTAGGCGCAACCGGCTGCCGCTCACAGTTTCGATCCACTCCGCCTCAGTGACGACGCCGTCGCCCGGAGAAACAATCTGACCAGGTCCCTGAGGAATCGTTCTCTTGGGGTCGCGAAAAAACCACAGAAAGAATGCGGCCAGCACAATCGGCAATGCTATGAGCCACGCTGGCATATTCATATACCAGAGCAGCACCGCCACCGCCCCAAGTCCTAAGGCGTAGAAAAAACCGTCACGCACCATAAGTATTCGATTATAAGGCCAAGCACACCCTTACCTTGAGCCCGGCGACGGCCCGGTTTCGTATCGTTTTCTGTCTTACCAGCCTCCGACTACGAGGCTCCCAGCCGCCGCAGACGCTCTATCTCGTCCTTCAGGCTGAGTTTCAGCTTTTTTAGCCGCACTTCTTCTAGCTGCTCTGCATCAGTCGGAAACTGCTTGGCGCGCAGTGTGTCCAGCCGGCGGTCGTACAGGCTGTGTTCCTGCATAAGTTGTTGGATGGAAGGTAACGAATGGGTGTTGGGAAGCTCCGTGAACTTTGCAGTTTGCACGAGGGACATACCTCCAGAACAAACAACGTCTCACTGACTGCGACACGCTATCACAGACCTGCCAGTGACGGCAAATGTGGATTAAAAGCCCTTTTCTAAATCCAAACGCATCAGTACCGCGTCCTCAACTGGTTCCTGGTAGTATCCTCGGCGACTCCCGGTGATCTTGAACCCCAAACTGGAGTAGAGGGCGATCGCCGCTTGGTTCCCTGTTCGAACTTCCAATTCCAGAGCGAGCACTCCCTGTTTTCGGCTCCACGCTATAACGGCTTCACACAAGACCCTTCCAACTCCTTGGCGTCGGGTAGCTTCGTTGACCACAATGCTTTCCAACTCAGCAATGCTTTCGTAGGCCAACCAAATCATTTTGCCTACCGTAAAGCCCAGGAGTCTGTCTTTGCCCATATCCTCTGCGACCAGCAGACAACGCTTGAGCAAGTTTTCGGTGTTTTGATTATCGCCAAGCATCGCAGCATATTCGTTCTCAGACCAATGAGGAGCTTCCGCGATACTACGTTCCATCGCCACTATTTTCACCAGATCAGCCTTCTGCGCTGCTCGAATGCGAAACCCGGAAATGTTCATGAGACAGCTCTGACCCCGGGTTTAGCGAATATCTCTGCATCGCTGCGGCGCAGGTAGTTAGCATCCAGAGTGGCAACGTCGTCGAAATCGTTCGCCTCAATCCGCTCCAAGGCAAATGGAAGGGCATCTCCCGCCAACGGTTCAGCTACCATCTGCGGGGCAATCCCAAGTGTCGCGGCAACCTTTGACTCACAAGCGACGACAATCCCTTCCCCAATTCTGGTTACGAGATCTTTTCCAGAAAGAAGTGCTTCCTCCAGCCTCTGGCGGCCAAGATATTTTCCGTAATAAAACTCCCTTCGCCCGGCGTCGAATACGGCATGGACAGGTTTTCCCCCACCGTCGGCGGAAGCAGCCAACAGAGCAAGCTGAGAGACCGCAACTAACGGCACCCCTGCAGCCTCACTCAATCCCTTCGCTGCACTCAAACCCACGCGAATGCCTGTGAAGGACCCCGGACCATGCACAACAACCACGGCGCCGAGTTCGTTCAGGTTCCAGCCACGACCCTCCAACAGTTGTCGCACTGTTGGCACAAGTTGCTCCGACGATGTTCTTCCCGGAAGGGCTGCCGTCGCGACAATCGGTTGCGCAAACCCCGTGTCGGCCAGCGCGACGCTCCCCTCGCTACCTGCTGTGTTAATCAGCAGAATTTTCATTACTTTTCACCCGAAGGAGCACCTTCGCCGACGATCTCCAGCAAGACGCCTCCTGTACTGGCCGGATGCACAAAAAAGTACCGATGGCCGCCTGCGCCTACCCGTACTGTGTCACTAGCAAGCTTCATGCCTTGAGCTGTCAGTGAAGAGAACATCGAATCAACATCTTCCACTTGCACGGCAATGTGATGCAGTCCCTCTCCACGCTTCGTTATGAACTTCGCGATCGTCGAATCTTCTTCGGCAGGTTCCAGAAGTTCAATTCGGGTTTCTCCAAGAGGCAGCATCGCCGTCTTCACTCGTTCGTACTCTACGGTCTCTTCGCGAGTCATCGTCAATCCCAGTGCCTCATAGAACCGGCGTGCTTCAGCAATGCTCTTGACTGCAACACCCAGATGATCGAGCCGCAGCCCGCCAGTCAAAGATGCACTGCCTATGCGAACCCTACGAGTTCGTTTCAACTCCGCGCACTGACGTACAGCCTCCATCAGTGCCGGAACGCCGTCGCCCGTTATGGCAACTGTCCGAATGACAGGCGGAACCCACTCGCCGTGTGCCAGACTCAGCGCCTGCATTGCAACAATCTCCTGCTCGACCAATTCAGCGCCACCGCGATCGCTTTTGTTCACCACAAAGATGTCTGCGATCTCCATCACGCCGGCTTTAAGACTTTGCACTTCGTCACCCATCCCAGGCATCAGAACCAGCAAAGTGACGTCAGCCACTCCAATCACGTCGACTTCATCCTGCCCAACTCCAACAGTCTCGATCAGGATTGTTTGGCGACCCGCTGCTTCCATCACCGTGCAAACGTCTGCCGTCGAGCGAGCCACACCTCCCATTGCCCCGCGCGTTGCCATGCTGCGAATAAAAACGCGGGCCTCTGCAGCGAATCCTTGCATCCGGATTCTGTCCCCGAGTAGTGCGCCCCCGGTGTATGGGCTCGATGGATCGAGAGCAATCACACCAACGCTTTGACCTTCGGCACTCAGCGACCTCGCCATCTGATCGACCAATGTGCTCTTCCCTGCCCCTGGCGACCCCGTTATCCCGATCCGTATTGCATTCCTTTGAGAGACGCGGCAGGCCGTAACCAAATCTGCAGCTCCAGCGCCACCATCCTCGACAATGGAGATTGCTCGAGCCAGAGCGCGCAGATCTCCCGTGCGGAGGCGCCCAATCATCTGGGTTATCTCATGCTGACCAGCGTTAGAGTCTTTGCTCACGTCAGCGATGATATCGTGCTCCAGCAAACTACTTCACTATAGTGGGGTCCCACCCATCCAATCCTGCCAGATATGCCTTCGTCTCGTATTTCTTCGCCTCTTCGGCAGTTAGCTGTTTGGAATGCGGCTCACGCGCCTTAGGATTTGCTCCTGGTCCATTCGAATTGAACTCAGCATAGGTTGCCATTGGCAGACGCGGCTGCGGCGCGCCCTTCCAGTCTGACCATCCCTCCGGCATGATTGGCGCTTCGATGTTGGTGTTCATGAAGATTACCGTCGAGTAGTCCCGCCACGGACGCCCAAGATACACATTCCCTGCTCCTTGTTCCGCTGTGATCTTGCAATGATTGAAGACGTAGCCTGCGTCCTGATCCGGACGGGTATTGCTTTGCGCGGTGAGATACCCGCCCGGGCCGTGTGCGATACTTCGAATCTCACAATTCTCGAAGACTGCCTTGGCATCGCCAAAGATAAAGTCAACATGGCCTTCGATGTAGCAGTCAGAGTAGTATTGCCGCCCCGTCTTGCAGTCATCTCCCGGATTCATGCAACCCGTACTTGACGCATAAAGCGTGTCTTGCGCACCAAGGAGACGCACGTGTCGGATCACGGCGCGGTCCGCCTTCAGATTCAGCGCCACCGCCTGCGAGGATACCTCACTTGTCTTGCTGTAGTCGTTGGCGATCGTCATGTTGGCAGCCAGAAAATCATCGGCTGTTACAAAAAGAGTCGCCGAACACCTTGTTCCACATGTCGACGCTGCACTGTTGTTGTAAACCAGCAGAACTTTGGTCCAGTCGTTTCCTTCACCGCGAAATTGGATTTTTGGTTTCTCCACATGCACGACCTCGCGGTAAACGCCAGGTTGGATCCGGATGACTGCGCCTGTATCCGGCGCGGCATTCACTG
>Ga0206958_1210_pt1 | contig 15208 bp, 16 predicted proteins | sample Alteio_BWOrgHeat_33_FD_152968 | JGI IMG/M metagenome (GOLD analysis project Ga0206958, IMG submission 152968) | Enriched cells from forest soil in Barre Woods Harvard Forest LTER site, Petersham, Massachusetts, United States -... | ecosystem: Environmental > Terrestrial > Soil > Temperate forest >... | reverse complement strand
TATGGCTGAAATCTGCTGTCGGCATCGGCCGCCCGATCAATGTGAAGCTGCCTGGCGAAATCACTGCCGGGATTTTCGATAGCCTGGACGAATCGGGAAATTTACTGTTGCGTGAGGAAAAAGGTGTGAGGAAAATTTCCGCCGGAGAATTATTTTTTGATGATGCGGGAGAGGCGAATGCTACTCGCAATTGACGCCGGAAATACCAACACGGTTTTTGCGGTTTTCGCCGATGAAAATCTGCTGGGGAAATGGCGGATTTCCAGCCAGCCCGACCGCACCGCCGATGAATATGCTCTCTCTATAATCGAGCTGATACGGATGCAGGATGTGGATTATAAAAAAATATCTGACGTGATAATTTCCAGTGTCGTACCGCGTATGAATTTTCCCTTAAAGATTTTCGCGCGGCAATATTTCAAGGTCGAGCCCCTGGTGGTTGGCGATAGCAACGTAAAAATTGGCATCGAAGTTTTAATCGAGCGCAAAAGCGAAGTCGGCGCTGATCGGTTGGTGAACGCTGTCGCCGCGCATAAACTATACGGGAAAGCGGCTATCATCATAGATTTTGGCACAGCTACGACGTTCGATGTGATAAATGAAAATGGCGATTATTACGGCGGCGTAATCGCGCCGGGAATCAATCTTTCGCTCGATGCGCTAAAAATAGCGGCAGCGAAATTGCCGGACGTTGCCGTCGAGCGCCCGGCGAAAGTTATAGGGAATTCCACGGTTTCCGCGATGCAGTCGGGTATTTACTGGGGGTATGTGGGCTTGATCGAGGGCATCGTTTCACGGGTAAAAGAGGAATTCGCGCGTCCAATGAAAGTTGTTGCTACGGGCGGCCTTGCCGCGCTATATGCAAGGGCGACAAATGTGATCGAGCATCTGGAGCCGGATTTGACGCTGTATGGCTTGCAGGAGATTTTTTTAATGAACTCAAATGGCGTCATTCCAGCGAAAGCTGGAATCTAGGATTCCGGATAAATCACTTCGTGATTTTCCGGAATGACGGCGGAACAATAGGAAATAAAATGAATTTAAAAAACCACAAGAACGACTTGCTTTTCCTGGCGCTCGGCGGCGCGAATGAAATCGGGATGAACGTAAACCTCTATCATTCCGAGGGCAAGTGGCTGATGCTCGATCTCGGTGCCGGTTTCGCTGATGATACGTTGCCGGGAATCGACATGATCGTCGCCGATATCAGCTTCATCGTTGAACATAAAAAAGATTTCCTGGGTGTGGTTTTAACCCATGCGCATGAGGATCATTTGGGCGCGGTGCCTTATCTCTGGAAGGAGCTGAAATGCCCGATTTGGGCGACGCCGTTTACTGCTTCGGTGCTGAAGGTGAAATTGCAGGATACCGATTTCGCGCGCGAGGTGCCAATCAACATCGTGCAGCCGGGATCACGGTTTGATATTGGGCCGTTCAACATTGAATTGGTGCAGCTCACCCACTCGATTCCTGAGATGAATGCGGCGATGATCCGCACTAAAGCCGGCAATATTCTACATACCGGCGATTGGAAATTCGATCCGAAACCCATGGTTGGCCCGGAATCGGATCAGAAAAAACTCGCCGAATTCGGCCGCGAAGGCGTGCTGGCGATGACTTGTGATTCGACCAATGTTTTCAATCCCGGCACTTCCGGCTCGGAATCCGATTTGCGCGATAGCCTGATAAACCTGGTCGGCCAATGTAAAAGTCTGGTCGCCGTCACTACTTTCGCATCGAATGTCGCGCGGGTGGAGACGATTGCCAAGGTTGCGCGTGCGCATAAACGCAAAGTGGTGATAACCGGGCGCTCATTGTTCAAAATTACCGCTGCGGCGCAGGAAAACGGCTATTTGGCCGATCTTGCGCCGTTCATCAGCGACAAGGAGATGAAAAATTTCCGGCGTGAGCAATTGCTGATAATGTGTACCGGCTGCCAGGGTGAGCCGAATGCAGCGATGAGCAAAATCGCATACGGCCATCATCCTACAATCCGCTTGAACCCTGAAGATACGGTGATTTTTTCCTCGAAGATTATTCCGGGGAACGAGAAAAAGATTTATCGACTGTTCAACAAATTCGTCGATCTCGGAGTGGAAGTGCTGACGGAGCGGGACCATTTTGTCCATGTTTCCGGCCATCCTTCGCGCGATGAACTGAAAAAAATGTATGAACTGGTGAAGCCGCAAATCGCAATTCCGGTGCATGGCGAAAAAGTTCACATCCATGAGCATGTGAAACTGGCGAAGGAATGGGGCGTGCCGAAACAATTGCAGGTGCATAATGGTGACCTGGTGAAAATCGGGCCGGGCGAACCGGAGAAACTTGCCGTCGTGCAATCGGGCTACTTGGCGATCGATGGGAATTACCTGCTGGCGCCGGATAGCGATGTTATTCGCGAGCGGCGGAAAATCGGGCGCGAAGGAATATTGATGGTGAGTCTGGTTTTGAATTTGAAGGGCGATTTGCTGGCCCGGCCTGCAATATTGGCGCCGGGAATTTTAGACCAGAAGGCCGATCGCGATATTATCAATGACATCGCGGATGAGGTGAAAGCAGTGATTGGAGTGCAGAACCGCCCGGCCAACGATGTGATTCAGAGCGTTACACGCCGCGCACTCAGGCGGATTCTCAAGGAGGAAATCGGCAAAGATCCTAATATTGAGGTGCAGATAGTGCGGGTGGAGAGGTAAGTTGCAAATTGCAACTGCTACAACTTAGTCCACCTTCTTCCAAATCCTTTTCTTCGCGAGATAGAAGAAAACTCCGGTCACTGCCAGAAACAGTAGGACTTTTAGCCCCATCTTTTTCCGTCGTTCCATTTCTGGCTCGGCCGCCCATTGTAAGAATATCACCACGTCGCTGGACATCTGCTCGGTGGTGGCTACGGTGCCGTCGCTATAGGAAATCTGGCCGTCGGAGAGCGGTTTCGGCATGGCAATTTGGTGGCCGGGGAAATATTTATTATAGTTCATTCCAGTGCCCATTGTCATATCTGTTGGTTTTTCGGTGAAGCCCTGGAGGAGCGAATAAACATAATTCGGGCCGTTTTCGCGGGCTTTTATGATGAGGGATAGATCGGGTGGGTAAGCGCCGCCATTTGCCGCGCGCGCGGCTTTTTCATTGGCAAACGGCGAAGGGAATTTGTCGGATGACTTGCCCGGGCGGTCGAACATTTGGCCACTATCATCTGGCCCGTCTTTCACCTGGTATCCCGCTGCGATGGTTTTTATTTCGTCTTCGGAGAATCCGATTTCGGAAAGATTGCGGAAACTGCGGTATTTCATCGCGTGGCAGGTGGAGCAGACTTCTTTATATACCTGATATCCGCGCTGCGCGGCCTGGCGATCGACCGTCCCGAAAATGCCAGAGAACGGCCATTTTTTATAGAGCCATTCGATTTTTTCGCCGTGATCGTGCGCGTATGCGATTCCCGCTCCGGCGACTATGAAAAATGCGATGAGGAAAATTCTAATTTTCATTGGCAATGCTTCTTCGCGTAGTCTTCGCTGATGGAATTTGGCGCCGGCAGTGGCGTTTCAAACCGGGAGAGCAGTGGCAATATCGCCAGGAAATAACCGAAATAATATAAGGTGCAGAGCCGCGAAAGTATCACATAAATTCCCTGTGGCTCCTGCGCGCCGAGATACCCAAGCGCAATGGTGTCGAGGATGAATAGCAGGCAGAACCATTTAAAATACGGCCGGTAAGTGCCGCTTTTGGTTTTGGCTTTATCGAGCCATGGCAGGAAAAACAGGATCAATATCGAGCCGAACATGCAGCAGACGCCCGCCAGCTTATTCGGGATGCCGCGCAAAATCGCATAAAACGGCAGGAAATACCACTCCGGCACGATGTGGGCTGGTGTCACCAGCGGGTTCGCCACTATATAATTATCCGGGTCGCCAAGGCTGTTCGGTGAGAAAAACACCATGTAGAAATATATCAGAAAAAAAACAATGAATCCGAACATGTCTTTTATTGTGTAATAGGGATGGAACGGAATCGTATCTTTTTTCGTTTTCACTTCCACGCCGGTTGGATTGTTCGAGCCGTGTTCATGCAGTGCGATCAAATGTAACATGACGAATGCGACGATCAGGAACGGCAATAAATAATGCAAGCTGAAGAACCGGTTCAGCGTGGGGTTATCGACGGAAAACCCCCCCCACAGCCAGGTTACAATATATTTCCCCACGACCGGAAACGCCGAGAACAAATTGGTGATTACGGTTGCGCCCCAGAAGCTCATTTGGCCCCAGGGCAGCACATATCCCATGAAAGCGGTGGCCATCATGGTGAGGAAAATCACCACGCCGATTTGCCACAGCAATTCGCGCGGGCCTTTATATGAGCCGTAATAAAGCCCGCGGGCGATGTGGATATAAACCACCACGAAAAACATCGAGGCGCCGACCGCGTGCATATAGCGCAGCAGCCAGCCATAATTGACGTCCCGCATGATGTTTTCCACGCTGTCGAACGCATAATCGACATGCGGGGTATAATGCATCGCCAGGAAAACGCCGGTGATGATTTGCAGCACCAGCATGATTCCGGCGATGGAGCCCATGCTCCATAGATAGCTTAAGTTTTTCGGCGTCGGGTATTTATTCAGGAAACTGTCGGCGAAGGTGAAAATCGGCAGGCGGTAATCAATCCAGCCAATAATTCCGGGCTTTTGGATTTTATGTTCTTTCATCACCCGATCCTGATTTTCGTCTCGGAAATGAATTCATATTTCGGCACCGCAAGATTTAGCGGCGCCGGGCCAACGCGGACACGGCCGGACGTATCGTATTGCGAGCCGTGGCACGGGCAGAGCCAACCGCCGAACTCGCCCTTGGGGCCAATCGGCACGCAGCCGAGGTGAGTGCATATTCCCACCACTACCAGCCACTCTCTATGGTCTTTTTTCACCCGGTCGCCGTCTTTCTGCGGATCGGGTAGGGTTTTGATGTCTATATCTTCCGCGGCTTTTATTTCTTCCGGCGTGCGGCGGCGGACGAAAACCGGCTTGCCTTGCCACATCACGGTTAAAATCTGCCCGGGTTGGATGTTGGAAATATCAACTTCGGTCGAGGAAATAGCCAGCACGTCTGACGACGGATTCATCGAGCTGATGAACGGAACGGCGGCACAGGCGCAGCCGAGCGCGCCCATCGCGCTCGCGGTCAAAACTATGAAATCCCGACGGGTTTCGCCTTCCGGGAGGCTGCAGCTATTATTTTCCGTTTCGCATGAAGTATCCATCACCGCTGTTTTATGAAATTTTTACCGGCTTGTCTATCGGTTAATTGGCGAATAAATGCTCCACGATTTCTATCGCCCGCTTTGTGGCAAGAAAGTCATGTACCCGCAGGTAGTCGATTTTTTTCTCCGCCAGCCGGGTGGAAACGCTATCGGTTGCCGCCTGCCGTTTTTCCGGGGATTCTTTTTTGCCACGGCTTAAAAATGATTTCCGCGAATGCCCGAACATGAGCGGGACGGAAAGTTTTTGAAAATCTCCAGCGTGCCGGATTATTTCCCAATTCTGCTCCGTGGTTTTGCCGAACCCGAGGCCGGGATCAAAGATTATTTTTCGTAAATCTATTCCAAAACGGCTTATGTCCGATAATTTTTTCTCCGCCCATTTGATTATTTCCATTATTGAGTCTTGGTTCAGTGGAATGGTTTTTTTTGGGTCAGATGGAAGCCCGAGATTGTGCATTATCACGTATTTGACTACAGAATTTTTTACAATTTCCAGCATCGCCGGATCGTTTTTTCCGGAAACGTCGTTAATCCAACCTACGCCATATTCCAAGGATTTCCTGGCGGTTTCGGGATGGTAAGTATCGAGGCTGAAAGTTATATCGGGAAATTTTTTTAATAGAGGTAGGATTTTTTTTAATCTTCCCCATTCTTCCTCTTGCGATAAAAGCGCTGCTCCCGGTCTGGTCGATTCTGCGCCGATGTCGATTATTTTTGCGCCTTGGCTTTGCAATTCGGTGATGCGAGTTTCTGCCATTTCCGGGGCGTTATATTTTCCACCGTCGGAGAAAGAATCCGGCGTCAGGTTAAGTATTGCAACGATTTCCGTCATATGGAGATTTTATGATCCGTCCGGTGAGTATCAACGGATTTCTGGGCCAATTCGCGGGCGGAAATATTCTTCCCGGGATATTGCCAATCGGGAGCGATATCGGCCAGCGGCAAGAGTGCAAATGGCCTTTCCAGCAAAAGCGGATGCGGGATTTTTAAGTGCCCTGCATCCATCACCAAATTGCCCATCGCTAATATATCTATATCGATCACCCGCGGTGACCATTTTTGGTAATGCTCCGACCGCCCGATTTTTTTTTCCAGCGATTTTATGAATTGCAGCAATTCGTGCGGAGCGAACGACGTTTCACCGGAAACTGCGGCGTTTAAGAAAGGTTTATTCCAGAATCCCGGCGCGGACTCCGGCAACACCGCCACCGATTCATAAACCGGAGATATTGTCATCCCGGATAAAATATCGGAAAGTCCAGCTGCAGCCTTGTTTAAGTATCCCAGCCGCTCTCCCATATTGGAGCCGAGGCCGAGAATCACCATCAGTTAAGAATTTCCGGTTTGCGAAATATCAACCCGGTCCTGCGGCTGTCCAGCCGAAGAATCGCCCATCGCTTGAACGTTGATGCGCGCGCCGTCTACGCCTTTATCTATCAGGTATTTCCTGACCATCAGCGCGCGTTTCAGCGAGGTGCGCCGCGCGGTTGAAGATTGCCCGTCATTCGTTGTGGCGTAACTGGTGATGGTTATGCGCTGCCCGCTGCTTGCCTGCATTTGCGATGCCAACTGATCGAGCACCGCGCTATTTGGGATATCGGTTGCGTTTTGCTGGTATTCCAGCCGCGTCAGCAATCCCTTCGGTGGTTCGTTATTGACCGGAGCCAGTTGCGGAGCTACTGCTGCCGGGGGTGGCGGAGTGAGGGTCGCTACATTGGTTTCAGTGGCCGGTACCGTAACAGAAGCGGGGGCAGGCATTGGAGCCGGATTGGCATTCGCTACCGTTACAGGCGGAGTCGGGGCGGCGATTGCCTGGGGCGGCTGCACGTCGCCAGGAGCCGGTACTGGAGCCGGAGCAGGTGCGGATTTATCCCCGGTGAAGAAATTCTTTATCTTGTCCATGAAACCTTGCGGCTCCGCGGAGGGTTGGGCGGGCACAGCGGACGGTTTAGGCTCTCCCGGCTGGGTTACTACCGGTTCAGCGACGATGGCTTCTGGCACTGGCGGGGCTGCGGGCGCCGGTGCATTCTGTGTTGCATCCGCATTAGGGGCAGGTACAGCCGGCGCGTCGGTGGGAGATGGAACCACTGCAGGGGCCGGTTGTGCGTTAGGAGCCATCGGGGATGGTGACGGCGGATTTGCTATATATCCTGGCACGGCGGATGGAGGTTGCGGCTGTACGGGAGTTTCGACTATTGGCGCTTCCGGGGCCACAATATTTTGTGCTTCAATAGGTTTTACCGGCTCAACTGGCATGGCGGGGGCAGGGGTTACCACGATTGCCGGAACATTCTTCGCCAGCACCGGTTTATGTGCCGGTCTCTTTCTTACTGCGGTTTTTTTGTGCGGTTTTTGCGATTGTGTAGAGGGTTCAGGGGCGCTTGCAGCTTCTGTCTCCGCTGATTTATTCTGCATGCTTAATGGAGTTTCCGACCATTTTGGGCTGCCGCGCCGCGCCGCCACTTTCTTCTTCGACCGCTTAGGCTCGGCTATAGGCTCGGCGCTCATGGCGGGAACCGGCATGGCCACTGGCGCTGGCGCCGGCTTGAATTTGCTGAGTGCATCAAAATCAATCTCAACCGAAGGCTGCCCGCTAGCGTCATAACCCGACGCGTTTGTAATAGCCGATACGGAGATGATGGAGCAGGAAACGAACAGCGAGAATTTCAAAAAGCGTTTTTGCATATGCACCCAAACAGAGTTAACTTTAGAAAACCGCTTGTAATATATTCCGGGATTTTATTCAAGGCAATTGGAAATGGGTCAGCTGAGGAAATCTTTTTTAGCTGCAGTGGTGATAAGCGCAGATAAAGGTTCGTGCAAATGGCCGTTGCTGGCCAGGATGTTTCCGCTCAAATCCAGGCCCTGCTTGGTGGAAATCTCCGAGACCATGCCTTTGGCCTCCTTCACCAATATTATCCCGGCGGCGATATCCCAGTATTTTAGACCAAAATGCCAGAAGCCGTCATGCCTTCCGGCGGCAACATAAGCTAAATCCATGGCCGCAGACCCGGCGCAGCGGACGGAGGCCACTTGCGGTGAGATTTCCTTTATAGTATCAAAAGTGAATTTGCGCTCCCCGCCCATGCGCCAGAAGAATCCGGTGGCAACCAGGGAGTCAGCGGTCTTTTTGCGGCCGGATACGATCAGCCTTTTATCGTTCAGATAAGCGCCCTGGCCGTTTTCCGCGCGGAACATCTCGTCGCTGATGGGTGAATAAACCACCCCGGCGATGATTTCGTTTTTACCGTTCGGCATTTTTTTTTCGAGGCCGATGGAGATACAGAAATATGGGACGCCATGCATGAAATTCATCGTGCCGTCGATCGGGTCGATGATCCAGCGGTGCGAATCATCCTTGCCTGCGATTTCCCCGGTTTCCTCGGTTAAAAACCCAAAGGGCCGAGCTTTCGATAGTTCCTGGATTAATATTTTTTCGACGCGCAGGTCGGTTGCCGTGACAAAATCACCCGGGCCTTTCTGCGAAACCTGTAGGCTTTCAATCTCGCCGAAATCACGCTGGACGCTGCGGCCGGCTTTCCTGGCCGCATCGGTCATTATTTTTATGAGGGGGGAGTAGTGCACTTATTTGGCGCGTTCAACATAAGTGGAATCGGCGGTGCGGACGACGATTTTATCTCCCGTTGCGATAAATGGTGGCACCAGGACGCGGACACCATTATCCAGCATCGCCGGTTTATATGATGACGCGGCAGTCTGGCCTTTCACCACCGGGTCGGCCTCGGCCACTTCCTGCACCGCTGTTTCCGGCAATGTCGCGGAAACCGGCTTGCCCTCATAGCTTTCAACCGATATCATCATGCCGTCTTTCAAATATACCATCGGCTCGCCGACCAGCTCTTTGGTGACACTGACCTGCTCGTAATTATCCGGATCCATCAGCGTCAGCAAATCGCCATCCATATATAGGTACTGATAATTTTTCTGATCGAGCCGCACGCGCTCGACATCCTCCGCCGAGCGGAAACGCTCGTTCAGCTTGGTGCCGGCTTTGATGTCTTTCATTTCCACCTGCATATAAGCGCCGCCCTTGCCCGGCTGCGTGTGCTGGATTTTGGTGACGGCCCACAGCTTGCCTTTGTGCTCAAGTACGTTGCCGGGGCGGATGGATACGGCGTTTATTTTCATGTCTATTCCTTGTCATTCTGAGCGAAGTGAAGAATCTGGATCCTTCGCTGACGCTCAGGATGACATCATCTAGCAATTCGCAAGGCTTTTGGCAATCGCTGAGTTAATTTCTTTCACCGCAACTTTCGGCCCCATTGGATGATCCCAGACATATGAAACCACAGCGATGAAATCCGCACCCGTTTTCACCAATCCACCGCAATTTTCCGGGTTTATCCCGCCGATTGCAGTGCAGGGAACATTAGTATATGTACTCCACCATTCCAATATTTCCGGCTTCGGCTTTCCCGGCGAAATTTTGGTTTTGGTCGGGAAAAACGCACCGAATGCAACATAATCCGCGCCATGCTCCGCCGCTGTCATCGCCAAATGCCGCGAGTCGTAACAACTTATGCCGATGATAAAATTCTCACCAGTTTTTTTCCTTAAAGAGGATATGAAACCTTCCGGCAATTCCGGGTCATTGCCGATGTGTACTCCATCCGCGCCGGTTTCCAGGGCGATTTCGGGGTAATCATTGATGATAAACGCCACGTTTTTCGCCCGGCAAATCGGCAATAATAATTTTGCAGTTTTAGTTATTTCCCGCTTTTCCACATTTTTCATCCGCAGCTGAAACGCTGCGACATCGCCGCCGGTTAATGCCTGCTCGAGATTTTCCACGAATGCTTCCGGGGCGAAGGAGGACGGGCTGATTAGGTAGAGGCGGCAATGTTCCATAATCGCAGTAAGATTTATAATTGCAGGGATAGCAATTTTTAATCTATGCTAACAACTCTTTATCAACCAAGACATTCTTTTCTTTATGCAACGCATTATTGTTCAAGCAGGCGATACCAGCGCTGAGGCGGTTGCATTAAAGAAGCAATATTATAACCTCCGTACCCGGGCCTTTAATGCGTGCTGGGGAGAGTTGCTTTATCCGGAAGGGCCCGATGAATACGATAAGAAAGCGGAAACCACCTATGTTTTATATAGGGAAGATGGTCAAGTAATCACAGGACTTCGCTTGTTGTTTCATCGGCCTGGAAGCGAGGAAAAGACCTGGTGCGAAATAAAACATCCGGATTTTGATTTGCGTGAGTTGTTGCCCCATCTGGACGTGAATGCGCTCGCGTATGCCGAATTGAGCGGCTTGGTGGTAGATCCAGGCCAGCAACGCAGTGGCAAGAAATTGGGTACGCAAGCTTTGGCAGGTATGCTGGAATTGGTAAACACAGGTGCTATCAAGAACGGCGATGTTCCTATTGATGTGATTGTGTTGTCGGCCAGCAAGACAGGGCTTACTCCCATGCTGCGAGCGCTTGCGACGGTTCCTATGGCCGGCATTGTGCGTACCGATAAGATTATTCGTGAAGAAGACCAAAGGTTTCAAACTGATCTATGGCCGATCTTGTTGTCTCCTAAGCCTGGCTTTCAATTTCTGCCTCCAGAGTTAACAGACAAAGGAGTGGGGGTGCCAATAGAACGATTCCAAGAACCGGAGCGTGGGACTGCTAGGGGCGGGTAAACGCTACATCTCGCCCTTATAAATCTTGATGAGCGTATCGAGCATCTTAAGCGCTTCCTCCCTTGGCCGCTGGAATGTATTGCGGCCGATGATCGAGCCGTTGCCACCGCCGTCGCGGATTGCGCGGGCTTCATCATAGATGCTGTTTTCATCCTTCGCCGTGCCGCCGGAAAACACCACGATCCGCCGTCCGCCGAAGCAGGCCTGTTTCACATGCGCGACTCTTTCGGCCATGGTTTTGATCGGAATTTTTTTCTCTTCGTAAACTTTTTTTGCTTCCGGCTGCTCAAGGAATTCCGTCGGCGGCTTCACTTTTATTATATGGCCACCTAGCAAAGCCGACATATGCGCGGCATAAGCGCAAATATCCAGCGCCGTTTCGCCCTGCTTGGAAATATCGCGCCCGCGTGGATAGGACCAGATAACGACCGCCAGGCCGCAGGCCTTGGCTTCCTCCGCGATCTCCCGGATTTCCTCCATCATATCGAGTGCCGCATCCGAACCAGGATAAATCGTGAACCCCACAGCCGAACAGCCGAGCCGCAAAGCATCGTCGACGGAAGCCGTGATTGCCTGATCGGGCGCGGCTTCTTTCGGGGTTAAGGAATTTGAGCTGTTTATTTTTAATATGGTTGGGATGGTGCCTGCATAAGTTGAAGCTCCAGCTTCAATCATCCCGAGAGGGGCGGCATAGGCGGATAATCCGGCATCGAGCGCCAGTTGGAAATGATAATGCGGGTCGTAAGCCTCGGGGTTTGATGCGAATGACCGTGCTGGGCCGTGTTCGAATCCCTGGTCAACTGGCAGAATTAATAATCTGCCGCTACCGCCGAGTTTCCCATGCATCAATATGTGCGCGAGATTCGCCTTGGTTCCCGGATTATCGCTTTCGTAGAATGATAGGATTTCTTTGGTTTTTTTTGTGAGTTTCATAATTTGCTCCTGTTATCTGGTTCTTATTTTATTGACAGAATCCCTAACTTTAGGGTCAAGTTCCGGAAATCTTGTAGGTGTGCATACCAATAGTACGCTGTCTTTATCTCTCTCATGCGGTATTATTTGTGCGTCTTCTGAGCCAAGCATTTTTGCAAGAAAAAGAAAAAACTCCGGCTTCCCCTTAGCACTGAAAGGAGTGGCTATTTGAGTGAAGCCATATTTTGCCGCAAAGTTACTCACATGCTTCATTAGCTCTATGGCTGATGTTAAATCTGGGGTGCGGTATTTTTCATCTATATAAAAATTTAAAGCCCGTAATTGGGGTGGTATTGCATTTACTGAGGCGAGTCCCATAAACTCATTCTGATCGTTATAGAGAAGAAAAAAGGTATAATTATCATCCTTCATTCTCGTGACTAAGGTGCGTGGGCCGGTTGAATATTTATAGGTGGAAAGTTTGTTTTCGTCCCACTTGCCATCACTGCCAAGTCCCCATCTGGCAACAATCGTATCCACATCTTCATATTTTAGCTCCTTTAACATGGCGGCGAGCATAGCAAGCTGTGGCTTATCGATTGTCTCAAGAAATCCTGGTTTATATTTATTAACGACCACGCAATACATTTTGTTAAGCCTTCGCTTGCTTTAGATTTTGTTGATGAAGCGCCGTTATTCCCGGCAATTCCTTGCCTTCCAGCCATTCCAGGAATGCGCCGCCGGCTGTCGATACATAAGTGAATTGGTTGGATAATCCGGCTTTTGCGATTGCTGCCAACACGTCGCCGCCGCCGGCCACGCTTACCAATCCGCTAGCTTTTGTCAGGCCTGCGATTGCCCGCGCCACGCTTATTGTTCCGACATCGAATGGCGGATATTCAAACGCTCCGAGCGGGCCGTTCCAGATCACGGTTTTGCATCCGCGCAATTTCTCGGTTATGGCTTTCACCGTTTCCGGGCCGATATCGAGAGCCATTTTATCGGCGGGAATTTTTTCCGCTGCCACAACCTCGCATTCCGGGCTGTAATCCAGGTCGGCCGCCACTACCACATCACTTGGCAACAGAATTTCACAGCCGTTTTTTTCAGCTTTTTTCAGGATTTTTTCTGCGGTAGCTAGCAGGTTTTTTTCGTAAGACGATGTTCCTATATTGAATTTTTTCGCAGCCAGGAAAGTGTTCGCCATCCCACCGCCGATGGCCAGCAGATCGACCGAATTTACCAGGGCGTCGAGCAATTCCAGCTTACTGGATATTTTCGATCCGCCGACGATTCCGGCGTAAGGTTTTTTTGGGTGACTTAGAAGATTTTCCAGATTCTCCAATTCTTCCTGCAACAGAAATCCCGCTACCGAAGGCAGCCTTTCCGCCAACCCGACGATGGAAGCGTGTGCCCGATGCGAACAGGAAAATGCATCATTCACATATATATCGCCGAGTGTGGCAAGTTGATCGGCGAAATCGGCCGAATTTTCTTCTTCGCCGGCGTGAAACCGCAGATTTTCAAGCAATATCGCTTCGCCGGCCTTTAAATTTGCGACCGCTTCTTCCGCTGCGTGCCCCACGCAATCCACGCCGAATTTTACGTCAACGCCCAGAGCTTTCGCCAGCGCGTCGGTGATCGGTGCCAGCGAGAACGAAGGATCATAAACACCATCCGGCCGGCCGAAATGCGAGAGAATTATCACCTTCGCCCCGCGCTTCATTAACTCCCGTATCGTCGGCAAGACGCGGTTGATTCGTGTGTGGTCGGAGATTTTCCCGTGCGCCATCGGAACATTCAAATCAGCGCGGACCAGAGCTTTTTTCCCCTTTACGTCTATATCCTTTATTGAGGGGATATGGTTCATTTCAGCATATCGCCAAGCAGCGCCGCCACATCCATCATCCGCACCGAAAATCCCCATTCGTTATCATACCAGGCGGCGATGCGCACCAGTTTCCCACCGATGACGCAGGTTTGCGTCGCATCAAAAATGGAACTTGCCGGGTTATGATTGAAGTCGCGGGAAACCAGCGGCAATTCGTTCACTTCCAGGATGTTTTTTAACGCTCCCGCCGCTGCTTTTTTCATCACCTGGTTGATTTCCTCTTTCGTAGTTTCGCGCGAAGTCAGGCAATTAAAATCGACCAGCGAAACGTTTGGCACCGGCACGCGCACCGCCGTTCCGCTCAGTTTTCCGATTAGCTCGGGGAATATTTTGCCCATCGATTCCGCAGCACCCGTGGAAGTTGGCACCAGCGAAAGCCCCGCCGCTCGGGCCCGGCGCAAATCTTTATGGTTGCCGTCCAGTATATTCTGGTCACCGGTATAGGCGTGAATTGTGGTCATGTGGCCGAGTTCGATGCCGATGGTTTCGTTCAATATTTTTACCACCGGCGCCAGGCAGTTGGTAGTGCATGAGCCGATTGAGATGATGTTATCGGTAGGCGTCAGCGATTTGTGGTTGACGCTAAACACTATGGTTTTTACGTCATCCTTGGAAGGTGCGGATATGATAACTTTTTTCGCGCCCTGCGCGATATGGATGGCGGCCTGGTCTTTTTTGGTGAATTGGCCGGTGCATTCCAGCACGACGTCAACTCCATATTTTTTCCAATCGATGTTTTTCGGGTCGCGCTCGGCGAGCAATTTTATTTTTTCACCGCCGACGATAAGGTAACCATTCTCGACTTTAACCTCGGATGCGAAAGTGCCGTGCACCGAATCGTACTTCAGCAGATGCGCGTTGGTTTCATCCGGTGCCGGGCCGTTGACAGCGACGATTTTCACGTCCGAACGCGGCAATTCCTTATAGGCGCGGACGATGCAGCGGCCGATGCGGCCGAGGCCATTTACGGCGATATTAACCGGCATTTTTCAATCTTCCCATGACTTCCTTCACCACTTCCTCCGCGGTGATTTTGAAATGTTTGTATAAATCCTCGGCGGGGGCGGAAGCGCCGAAACCGTGCATTCCGACGAATATTCCATCATTACCGATATATTTTTCCCAGCCGAATTTCGCTGCTGCCTCGATCGCCACTTTCAGCGCATTTTGTGGCAGGATTTTATCTTGATATGATTTATCCTGGCGGTCAAAGAGATTCGCCGATGGCAGGGAAACGACCTGCGCCGCAATATTTTTTTCCTTAAGTTTTTCCTGCGCCTGCAGGGCGATTTCCACTTCGGAGCCGGTCGCGATTATAGAAACTTGCGCCGTGTCTTCCGCCGCTGAAATTATATAACCGCCGCGATGCGAGAGGTTTTCCTCGGTAAATTTCTGCCGCGCGAATTGCAGGGCCTGTCTGGTCAATGCCAGGACGGAAGGGCCTTTGGTCTCAAGCGCCAATTGCCAGCATTCCAGCGTTTCCACCGCGTCGC
>Ga0206958_1207_pt2 | contig 15224 bp, 19 predicted proteins | sample Alteio_BWOrgHeat_33_FD_152968 | JGI IMG/M metagenome (GOLD analysis project Ga0206958, IMG submission 152968) | Enriched cells from forest soil in Barre Woods Harvard Forest LTER site, Petersham, Massachusetts, United States -... | ecosystem: Environmental > Terrestrial > Soil > Temperate forest >... | reverse complement strand
GAATTGAATGCCAGGTTGGTAACCCAGCAGTGATTCGGGCAGCCGAGCCGCGGAAGCAGAAACATGATCGGCGAGATGCAGACTTGATTCTGAAACTGCTGATGGAAGACCGCTTTCCGGCGATCTGGCTGCCTTCGAAGGAGCTACAGGATCTGCGGGCCTTGGTGCGACACCGTCATCAGTGGGTACGCAGGCGGACGCGGATACAAAATGCGTTGCAGTCGATCGCCCTGGCGAATGGTTTGCGACGAGGCCCCGCCCTGTGGAGCCAAACAGGCCAACCCACGATCGCATCATTGCCATTGGCGCCTCATGCCGCTTATCGGCGGAGCGAGTTGCAGGCCATGTACGAGAAGTTCGAAGCGGAGATCGAGAAACTGAACCAGCGAGTGGAGGAGCAAGCGTGCGAACGAGCCGGAGCACGGCTGCTGATGACCCATCCCGGAGTGGGGCCGGTCACGGCGTTGGCGACCGAGGTATTTCTGGGCGATCCAGCACGATTCGCAGACAGCAAGGCCCTGGCTAGTTATGTAGGGATGATCCCGAGAGAATACTCCAGCGGAGGGAAGCAGCGGCTCGGTGGGTTGAGTAAACAAGGCAATCCGCTGCTGCGTTTTCTCTGGGGTGAGGCGGGAGCCCACGCGGTACGCCGAGATCCGGCGTTGCAGCGTTTTTACCGCCGGAAACTGGTGCAGAAGGGTTTGGGGAAAGCGAGAGTGGCGGTAGCTCGCAAGCTCGGGATTCGGCTGTGGATCATGTTGCGGGATCAGATTGAGTACAACGAGTTCTGTCGTCGTAGACAGAAGCAGCAGAACAGCGGTGCCGCCTGTGCAGGGAGGCCTGGAACGCACAATGGTGCGACGAGTCACCGGCCGGTTGATTAGGCTACCTGCCTCCCTACGGGGAGTTCGAATAACTCATCATGGTCGAGAGTGATCGAAGAGATGGCTGGTGGGCAACACCGAGCTGATGAACAAAGACGGGCCGAGCAAGTTCGGGTGACACAGATGAACAGAAGCGGCAGGAACGGACGCAATTCGTGCGTCGACGGCGAAGTCTGCGCAAACTTAATGATAAGCAAAAGAAAAAAACCTAAAAACTCTTGACACCGCCGACGTCGTTAGAGATTGTGCGTTTACCAGGACCTGAGGTCATTCCTGGGATTGTTGCTGGTGCCATACGGCTTTATTTAGTGGAACGCAAGAGTGCCATCGGACCAATACGGCACTTCGATTGGGACGGTCCGCAGCGGCGGCAGCTCTTTGTTCAGTGGACTATCCGGTTTGTCAGGGTCCGGGAACCACATAGACGTGGAAGAAATGGGTGAGTTCGGATCATTTGCGTCCAATTCAGCAGGATCTTTCATCGGCAAGAAAAACATCACGTGGCATAAATTGTGTGAATGGCCCAAATGGGTAAGGTATGCATCCTTGGACATCATGTAGCTCATTGCCCCCGGCTCCACCGGCGGAATCTCCTTCTTCGCATATGCCTCTTGAATACCCGCGATGCGCTCTTTTACAGAGGTCACTCCAGCCAGCGTCATTTGCGTCAGCTTGCGAAAAATCGGCAGGATCGACCGCACAGCCGCTGGATTGAGGCAAATCGCCCCTCTCTGCTTCGGACTCCAGACGTCATAAAAGTCAATGCTGGCCGTCCATGACGGCCCCGCCATGCACACAAAACCGTTCGTACCCTTGACCGCTGTTTCCCAGCCTTTGGGCGTCAGCACCAAAACAGACGCATTCTTTGAAATGCCCTCCGGAGCGGCGCTTCGCGCCAGCGCGATTGCCGCATCCCGGTCCATTAAATACTGCGAAAGTGGCAGCATCTTCGGATAGGGCCTCTCTGCCTCCTGTGCCCGCGTGCTCGCAGTCATGCTCAGCAAACTCACGAGCGCAAGCGCTCCCATTGCAACTCTGGCTGCAATCTTTTCGATCTTTGCAAATCGCATCATCCTTTTCGTTTCCTTCCTTCCGAAGATGTGTCCGCGACTGCTCAAGGCTCGACGCTAAGCTTGCTCTTGCAACCGAAGGTCCAAACTCAACCCTGTCATTTGCAGTGGCTTAGGGCGGTATTGATCTGCGGGAATTATGAGTTTCTGGATAACTGTTGGCAGAATAGTGTGTACACGTCAGTTCTTGCATGCGACGGCGCAGTAATGCCCGACCATGTGCCACTCAAAACTCCAGCAAGGTCCAGGTAAGTCGGATAATCGGAGAAGTGGTTTTGGCCGGGATTCCACTTGTCCGGTTTGCGCGTTAATCAGGACTCGCCTTGCCTTAAAGGCGGTTTTTGTTTCCCCGGAACATTGAGAGCAAAACAAAGGTAATCAACATATATGTGAGCATGTTGACCACTACTTCAACGACGGGCCCGAGGTACGGGTGCGGAGCGGTACCATGTGCACCTTCGATGAAGAAGTGGGCCAGGATGCCCGGATAGAGTGGATAGAAAAGAAGCGACGAGTGAGATGTCTCCATCACCATATTCAGCAGCAAAATAATCGCACCAACCAACAGAATGAATTTCATGTATTTCAATTTGCGCCCCAGGATGGCCTTTTGAAGTGATGACAACTCCTGTTAGGCTACCACCAATTTCCAGGCGGCCTGGCGTTAATCGGGCACTGGCACGCCTCGAAAACAAGCAGCAGTAGAATGCTGTGCGCCAACGGCTATCCTTGCTCGGCGACCCGTAGGGAGGGGTCAAAACAATGGCTGATGCACTTCCGCCAGACATCGCGCACGGTGCTCTGCTCCGAGGAAATGAATACGGCTGGACCGTTTCTTCGTTTCCCAACGCTCTAGCCAAGGCGGAGGCTGGTGGGTATGCATGTTTAGGCGGCCAATTCCAGTTCAGGCTAGATGACGGCAGCACATGTGAGATGTACTGGCTCGATGCCAATTCCACCGAGAGGAAGACCAATCAATCTTGGGCTGACTATTCTCGACGTTCGTGCGCAGAGGTTCTGCAAAGATTCCTGTATTTGATGTCCGAGACAGACTTCGGCAAAGAGGCATCGAGTTGGAACGACATTCAAATCGACCCGATGAAAGACCTAGTTTTCGTTGCATATTTCGTGCGGGAAACTGATTGGTCTCGCCTTTCAGCTCGACGGCCTTCGTAATCAGGGCAATTCACCCACGTCCACTTGGATGGTTAGTCGGATTACCGGACATGTTCCGGGCTAGTACTCTACTTGTCCGGTTCGCGCGTTAATCAGGACTTGAGGCGGCTATGGGGTGGTCGGTTAGAATTTGGTATATGTCCGGACATACCACTAAGCAACGTGCGGTGAGTCGGACGCTGTGCGTCATCGGGTATCTTCTCGTGGCAACCGGCTTGCCGGCGCAGACGCAACCTGATCGAAATTCCGAGCCCCATGAGATACAGCTAACTGGACAGGGTTTACTCGTTCTCGACACGCCGAAGGGTTGGCAACGCACCGAAGGGCCAGGCATTGCAACGTTTGTGAAGAAAGGAGCGAGGCTGGAAAAAGCGGACGTTTGGATCTACGTCAGTGGAACACCGATTGGACCGAGCGAGGAAGTGAAGAGCAGGGACGAATACATCGAATCGGACGCGGTCGATTTCCGGGCCCGATTCAAGAATGGGACGGTCAAGATAGAGGAACCTTTGCCGCTCCCTAACGCGAAAACCTCCGCACCTGTTCGTACGTTCGAGAGCGCTGAATCCCATAATTCTTTTGAGCAGGTCGTTTACATCGCAGAGCAAACACGCATACTCACGTTTGTACTCAGCGCAAAGACCAGGAAGGCCTATGCAGCGTCGCTACCGGTGTTTCATGAATTCGCGCAGTCTTACAATGGAAGCATTGTCACGTCGCCTGACCCGACGCATCCCTAGTTGGGTCCCGCGGTCCTTTGCCACTTCTGAAATTGCGCTCCCTTTTCTCCAAAATCGTTGAGGGCCTATTGACGGTTCCACTGACAACGCGTGATTAGTCGGATTACCGGAAGTTACGTTCGCGGTCGGTAAAGTCTGGCATTGGATTAAACTGGCAAAATGCGAGAGATAGTCATGGATGGCGGGAAGTGGGCTGCTGCTGACGATATTTACGACGCCTTTTTTCGAGCCGTGGGAGCGCCGAGCTGGCACGGTCGCAACTTCAACGCTCTCCGCGACAGCATTTCCGTCGGTCGCATAAACGAAATCGAGGTTCCCTATCTGATTAGGATAAGGAACTACTCGTCAATCGGCCCGGAGGCACGGAGCATGGCAGGGGATTTCGTCAGGTTCATTGGGGAGCTGCACGAATCCGGCTGCCCAGTGGATATCGAGACCGAGGATTGAAGTGTCATGTCGGCGCGAATTTCTGGCAGGTTGGACTCTCAAGTCCTGATTGGTCGAATTACCGGAAACGTGAAGTGGTACTCTATTCGTCCGATTTGCGCGTTTACCAGGACCTTGCCATAATCTCCGGGTTGCCGACCATCCGGCCAGAAAGGCCGGTAGTGTCCTAATTTGAATGGCGCGCGGACCCTGTGTCCTATTTTCCATGCGACACGAATATCGACAGCCCCAAGAGGGATGCGCCGACCACAATGATAAGCGCCCCGGCCTGAGTGGTCTCTTCAGTCCCCTCGGCACGGGACCATGTGGAAACGCCCACTAGCGAGAGGCCAGCAACAATCAGAACTGTTCCCATAATCGCCGGTAAATCTTTGATGCTCATTGCTTCGCCTCCCCGTCTGCCACTACCGCGACGTTTGCTCCACCGTACTCAGGGTCAGGTTCTGCCGCGCCCAGGTACTGGGATTCCTTTTCCCACTGTGAGGGGGGAATCTCCCCGAGGCTTGGATACTGAGCTATACGGGGAGACCAACGAAAAAGATTCATGGGGACCGCGCTCCCTCTGGCCGACCCATCGATTTCGGGTCAACTCCCGGGAAGTCGGATAATCGGAGAAGTGGTTTTGGCCGGGATTCCACTTGTACGGTTTGCGCGTTAATCAGGGCTGACCTACCGGTTTATCTCCTCAGAGGTTACGCGGTTCAATATTTCGCACGCCAAAGCTGATGACACCTAAGCTCGTTCAAAGGCCCGCCTTCTCGGCACGTGTAATCGCCTTCGCTTTGGAGGCGGCAAACCTATTTGGTAACCGATAGCAAAAACGCTTGAGTGGTTCCTCCGCCAAACTGTCTGTCAAGAAAGGCGGGCTATGAGCCGAAACGCTGGGGTGCTGTCCGCTGATCGAAAGTAATTTTGTATCTGCTGGTGTGTGATGTAGACTCGCGCACATCTGCAGGACTGAGCTGCGGGTCGCCGAGGCGTTATAGCTTGGTGAGCTTTGGCAATTGAAACATAGGCGCCCAGGTGAGACGTAGCGTTTAGGTGCCAACGCAGGCAAGACTTGGAGGTCTCAAATGGCGAAGAAAGTAAAAACGAAGAAGCGTCCTAAACCGCGTAAGGCGATTAAGCGTGTTAAGCGCGGCATTCCAGAACCAAACATTGACGCGGTTAGTGATTACCTGTCCGAAACGAGCTAACTTCAGAAGGACGCATGCATACGCGTGCGCGCAAACGGCAGGACGCCAGCCGATTCGATGGAATCGGAGCCACATCTCATTCTTGTCTCCAACGTAAACAACAGCATGCGAGGGCACCCAAGCGGGCCGCGCGGCACACAGCTATTTGTGGTCAACTCCTGATTAGTCGGATAACCGATCTAGGATTCAACTTGTCCGGTTTGCGCGTTAATCAGGACCTTGCATTTAACGAGCTGAAAACTTAGAGACATCTATTACGAGAAGTCCTGCTAGTATCAGGTTAATAGAGTAATGCAAGAGCCATCACATATTCGAAAAGCACTGGCGGTAGGTGGCCTCATTTTTTCCTTAGTCGGGCTGTGCTGGCTGCTCTCGCTACCATATAAACCATATGGGTTTCTTCCGCGCATTGGGTATCTTTCAGCAGTGCTTTCGACGCTGGGGGGATTCAGTTCCTGCTCGGCTGCGGCCTTTGCATACTTCGCCCGCAAGTTTAGATGGTCACCCCGAGCCTGCAATCTGGCTGGATTAGTGTTTCTGATACCGCTAGCTTACTTCTGGATTTCTGACGTTCCCCATTTCTGGTCCGTTTTAGGTCTTCTCTTATGCCCATCGGGCCTCACCGGGTATGCTTGCAGGCATTTGGCTTATCCAGAGCTTAGCGACGAAGAATTCTCTGCCCCACAGCCGCCGCCTACGCTATTTCAAAAGTAAGAAACTGCGGCTCGGAACAATTCCCTCGGTCGTTTTCGGATTACTGGGCTAGCACTCCACTTGTCCGGTTTGCGCGTTAATCAGGCGCTAGTCGTTTGAGCATTCCCCGGAGGGCACACGGGCGAACCTCAGGCCTTCTCGGATTTGAAGATAAAGGGCGTGGTCTTGAATATAGAATTCGGGCGTAGTGCGCAGCATGACTACGTAAAACGTCGGCCCAATCCCTTTGGGTGCTCTGTACACAGCTAACTCCTCAACTTCTGATGCCGAGTGTTCCGTTACCTTGCGGAAGTGAACGTATTCGGCTGTGGAACCCCTGAATTTGGTATCTCGACGTTCGAGAATCGTGACTCTTTCTGACGCATTTTTCGGTTTGAGGTCGTATTCCTCGACGTACAAGTGTGGAATCCCGAGTTCCCCGGCATCAGTTGAATCGTAAACTTCCACGAGTCTCGGCTCTTCGAGCGTCACTTGTGTCGTGATATCTGGATTCTTCGCCGAAATAAGGATTCCGTGGTTCGGACTCGGCGAATGAGTGCCATGCCCGATAACTCCAGGAGGTAGATTTACGAAATATCCGTGGTCACAGTTTCCAAATCTTTCTCGCCAAATAGTTTCGTCAGACGTTTCCGTCCAATGTTTTCCCTGGGAATAGGCGGCGAGGGGAATGCCGAAAATCAAAAACGGAATTAACAGTGAAATGCGCATACCTGACAAGCCTACCAGAAATCGAGAAAGCCGCTGGGCTCAGTGCCCGATTAGTCGGGTAATCGGAGAAGTGGTTTTGGCCGGGATTCCACTTGTACGGTTTGCGCGTTAATCAGGCCCTTCCCTAAGAAATTGATTATCATAAGATTGGGGCGAATCTCATTTGTAAGTTTTGGGTTTAAGCAGGAATGCAACAATTAGGGGAGAGCATGGACTTTGAACATGCACATCCATTAGCTTCTTTCGCTTTCTCGTTGCTAGCATTTCTGGTCCTCTCAGGGTCTGTTATGCGGCCCTTCAGCTGGAAGCGACTCGGGGATCGCTTCCCTTTCGTTTTGACTGTGGCGATTTTTCCATTGGGATACGCGATGATGATTCTGCCAAAAGCTTTCCGCGGTCTATTTGAATCTCTGCTTGGCCACTCGATTTATGCCCTCAGGTTCGAAACCGACTGGCAATGGATTAACAGATGGGAGATGGTAATTGCACCCATAATCAGGTGGGGATTAGTGCTTGGGGCTATCGGGGGCATGATAAACCTGGTCAGAGGCCGAGACCGCATTATTAATTCGCTGGCAGTAGCGGTTGGCTTGTTGCTCTATTACCTGGCGACCCATGTCGGGCTCTAATTTCAATGGTCTTCTGATTCGCCAATTCAAAAAAGTTTATTCCGCTGTTACAAAGCTCGTAACTCCTGATGAGTCGGCTTACCGGAAAAGTGAAGTGATACTTTATTTGTGCAGTTTGCGCGTTAATCGGGACTTGAGGGTACTAAGCTGCGCCGCAATCTTGGATAATGGAGGAAATGAGAACAAGAAAACGCGCCCTCGACCCCAGCGAGTTTTGGAGTTGGTTTCTCAAGACGGCTGACTCCATTGCAAGCAATCCTCAAGACCCGGCTGTACTGAGCGAACTTGACGGGCGGCTAAGACGCTTGGATTCGCGGCTCTCTTGGGAGATTGGCCCCGGATTATCAAAACGCTGGCAACTGGTCATTTCCCCGAATCTCAAACGTAGTCTGCGCAAGATTGCTAAAACGGTTGTCTCCGCCGCGCCGGTGTTGCCAGATTGGGAATTTCATTCCGCCAGACAGCCCAAGAATTGGCAATACAAGTTTGAGTTAGAGAACCCGAAGGGAAACTCCTCTACAGAACTGGACGCGTCAGCGTGGACATTTGTGTTACTGAAATACCCTGAAGGAACGAATGAAATCCTGCTCAAAGCAGAAAATGTCATAGCGTTGACGAATCAGCAGAGAAAGTTGGCCGCTACGATTGTTCTAGAAAGCATCCTTGGAGAGGACACCCTCCTTGATTCGGTCTATGATTTTCAACTCGTCGAGGAACTAGAGCCTCGTTTCAGAAAACGGCAGAGACCCATTCGCCTTTTGCGTGACGCGGTTCGTGGGGTCTCGAGCGTCCACTGACTAGCTTCGCTAACTCCTGATAAGTCGTGCCGGTTCAAACGGTCGCTGCAACACCGTCCAATACGTTGATTAGACAATCCTTGCCCGGGAGAAACATCTGTTTAGCTGTACTCGGTCAAAACCTAGACAGGGGTGGTGTTCGGCTGATTAACCCTAGCGAGCGATTTTGGCCTTTGTTTTCAATGCAAGTTGGGTTCGACATGAGTGTTGCGTCGACCCATTGAGACCACCCGGATAACCGGACATCTTGCTCCTAGTACCATCTTCCGTGGCTACAACCACGAGGCACGCGCTCTTAGGATAAAATGACACGGTGTCACTGCGCGAATTCTTTCTGGAGAATTTTGCAGGCGATTTGGAATACCATCCACGTCGCGCCTTGCTTTATTTGAGTCTCGGCAGTGTGGCGCTCGGCTCATGGATCATGTCGGCGCACGAGAATAAATTCACAGTCATTCCCTTGGTTGTCGTTCTTGGCAGTTTTACGCTTCTCCTCAAAGGTTTGTTTCTGCTCCGCAAATCGTCGGAGGGACTGGGCCTTTCAACGCAAGAAATCGTTGCTCTCTCCGATTCTTCCAATCGTAAAAACCTTCCGATCCCCGCGCAAGCCGCCCAGATCGTTCAAGACTTTGGCACTGGCGCCTTTCTACTGTGGCCGCTTCTCAATGTCGGCAAAGATATTGACCAATCTTGGAGCAACCCGCCACATTTTCGAGTCTTTCTAGCGGGCGCAATCCTGTTCTTCCTCGGTTGGATCATCCGCCGCGTCACTTCGTCCGAGGCGACGTAAAAGTATTACGCAGATTGTCCCGTAACACGCACTTGGGTGGTGAGAAAGGCTGCAAAGTCCTGATTAGTCGGATAATCGGAGAAGTGGTTTTGGCCGGGATTCCACTTGTACGGTTTGCGCGTTTATCAGGACTTAGTCTCGGGAATCTGATAAATCTTGAGTATCCCGTCGTTGACCACCGCAATTAACCTTCCGGTCGGAGAAAGGGCTAACTGATTCGTGTAGTCATGCGGCGCCCAGGTGGGCCACGGAGAAAGACCCTTCAACTTTATCGAGTAAATCGCCATCCTCGTCGCGACACTGTAAACGACAAGAGTGTCATCCGAAGCGAATGGGTACATATCCAAGTTTTCATTCCTCAAACCTCGCAGCCTCATCTCCCGAAGCGCAAACGTTTCGCCGCCGATAGATGTAACTCGGGCCCCGACGAACAATTTGTCGGGTAGGTCTATGCGAAACAGAACTGAGCCATTCACTGAAACAACGAATAGTTCTTTCACCGTCTCAATCAGTAGCGTCGAATCAGAGACGAAGGATGCCCTTTCTGGACGTGAAGCCTGCGTGTGTTGTTCCATCGTAGTAAAATGAAACGGTTCCCACGGTTGGTTCAATTTCCGAATCAACAACGTATCGTCTGACTTGCCATTTCCAATCAATAAGGTATCTGTGAATGCCACATTCTTCACGTCCGCATCCCATTTTGCTTGAGGCGCAAATGTTTCTGTATCCATCAGGGTGTGCGACACATTCATTCCTGGGGCGTCGGCTACAGAAAAAGACCTTTTACTCGGGGAAACTTGAAGTCGAATACACGGGTTTGCACCGGTAATTGACTGTTCTCGTAACGTTTTAAACTCACGCGAAAGTAATCGGACTGCATTTCCGGTACAAGTAAGGAGCTGTCCTTCTCCGATGGATTGGAGCCACGCAGACAAAGAAGAAGACGGCCATTGTCGCTGGTCTTGCTTTTGGCCCGTGTGAGCATCTAGAAAAATGGCATGGAGATGTGAAGGTACAGCATTTCTTTTTGCTTTCGTCTTCTTGTCTGCGGCGGGATTGTCGAGTGTCGTCCATGCGAAAACGATATGGCTGTCATCCACAAAATCCAGAGAGAGAGAATCGCGCCTGCCACTCGCTAAAGGTTTAAATCCATGCTTACGCAAGTCAATTTCCGGCAGTGGGCGTTGCTGACTGGTGGCGGGTTGTTTATCGGGCTGTCGTGTTTGAGCTAGCGCAAACGGCCCCATTAATAACAGCGCCAAACCTAACGACCGGATAACCGCCATGTATGACATACGTTTTCGCGTAAGTCCTGATAAGTCGGATAATCGGAGAAGTGGCTTTGGCCGGAATTCCACTTGTACGGTTTGCGCGTTTATCAGGAGTTGTGAGAAGCAACACGTATGCGAATTGCGGAATCACACTGCACGACGTGAAGAGCAAAGTCCAAGTCGTCTGGACTAGCGCGGCATCATTGGTTTTCATGGCGCTAGCGTCAATTCCTGCTAGGGCTCAAAATTCGCCGCCCCCTTCATCAGAAAATCTTCCTTCCAAGCCGGAGCCTGCTTCGAACCATAAGTTTAAGTCGGCAGATCCTTACGAGTATTCTATCCAGAATCAAACGCCGAACATTCCAACACACGAACCAATTGATACGACTCCCGAGCCGCTAGCGACGCAACTCGTCGAGCCGTTCGATGCGGCATCAAGCGAACCGGCGCAGGAAGGGTTGCCGGTTAGCCAAAAGAAAATTCGGGTCTCCACCAACGAAGTGATCGTGCCAGTCACAGTGCTGAATGATCAAGGAGAGTTAGTTCTCGACCTCGCCCAAAAGGATTTTCATGTTTTCGACAACGGAGTGGAACAACGGATTGATCATTGGGACCTGGGAGGTGATGCATTGGCTGTGGCACTGGTACTTGAAACCAGTTCGCACATTCAAATGATGGCTCCAGTAATTCGAGGCATGGGCAGCATTTTTACGGAAACGGTTATGGCTCTCAGCGGTAAAGCTGCCGTGATTACGTACGACAGCACGGTGGAGGTGCGGCAGCCTTTCACGACCGACCACGACGCGGTTGAACGCGCCATCAAAAACGTGGATTTCGGTGCACCTGAGATGCATCTCTACGACGCGATGGGAACTGCGGTGGATTTACTCAAAACTCAACAAACCCAGTTTCGACGTGTGATGCTAGTCGTAGGCGAATCGCAGGATCTCACAAGTGACTCAAAACTTGCTCTCGTCTTGCGCGACGCGCAGCTCGCAAATATATCGATCTACGCAGTCGGTCCCAGCACTACGACGGCCGACCTTCGATTTGGTAGAGGCGCATTTGGCGGAGACAATCAACCAGCAATCGTACCGCCCAAGCCTTTGCCCTCTATCTACAGACACGGGCCGGGTGTCGATCCCATGGGGCGTCCTTACTTCGATCTTGTGACTCCGGCCATGTGGCTCATCATGCGTGGGATCAATGAAATAAAAAATCATCAGCTCGAATTAGCTGTCGCGGCGACGGGCGGCGTGCACTATCGGGCGGTCCGCGACAGTACGATTCGCAGCGCACTCGATCAAATCGGCGGCGAACTGCACGCGCAATATGTCATCGCCTACACCCCGGGGTCGGGGCGGTCCGCTGGATTTCATACAATCACCGTGACAGTCTCACGCTCGAACGCAACCGTGCGCGCACGGCCCGGTTATTTTGTGGCCGAACCCGGCGACTCAACGACTCCGGTTTCTGGCGATTCTCCTCCGGCTTCGAGACCACAAAACTAACCCCGGAATGACTGGCCCAAGATAGCGCCTGATTAGTCGGATTACCGGACATGTTCGGATCATCTCCGTCCAGTTGGTTGTGGCTGGCCGCTACCGAATCTTCTGATTTCTAGCCTATACTTCGATTTATGAACATCAAAAGCCAAGCGTGTTGTACCGCGCTTCTGCTCCTTGTTCCGCTTAGTGTTGGGTCAAAGGAAGCCGTAGCCACGAAAATTGAAGGCGTTGTTGTGGACATCACCGATGCGAGAATCTGGAATGCCACGCTCACCTTTGGGACGGGAAACCGTGACTATCGGACTAAAACTCAGCCGGATGGCACTTACTCTATCGAACTAAAGCCGGGCACGTACTCGGTGAAAGCGGAAAGTCATGGCTTTTGCACTTTGCGGCGTTCCGGTTTCGTCCTCCAAAAACACACTGCGGTTCGATTCAATTTACAAATGTGGGTCTGCCCGACAGACGTGGATTTCGTTCGATATATTGAGTTTGAGGAAGTACCTCACACGCATCTCAAGCCACTTGTTTTGTATGGAGAAAGTGACTTCAGAAGTGGACAACAACTGTTCAAAGGGCCAAATACCTTCAACGATGGAACAGGTCATTATCGACAGTATCCAGCAATTTTTACCTTCAACCTGCTGACGGTTCAAGCCAAAGAGATTAAGTACGACTCCACCAAGCATTTACTCAGCGCGTCTGGAAATGTTCGTTGGGAGGATACAAATGATTCCGGCACTGGTGAGAATGTCCAATTCAAATTGGATGGATTGAGGCCAAGCATTCTTCACAATCCACAATCGGAGTAAGACCATAACTGATTTCGTCGACTTGACCGCTAACTCCTGATTGGTCGGATTACCGGACATCTTCCCGATCTAGTATTGTACTTGTCCGGTTTGCGCGTTAATCAGGAGTTGACCCGCGGAAAGGCCGTCGCTGACGGCTCCATTATCTTGCCGAAGAAATCCAGTCGTTAAGATTCTTGGCAGTTTCCACCCACTGAAACCTCCAGCTGAAGCACCGAAATTCGACGTCCGCCAGCCAATCTTCACTATTGTCATTGAGGCGTCTGACCCAAAGCCTCCCTTGGTTTTCCGATGGCCCGCCCAACAATCCGTGTTCCGTTACGTACGCTACAAATCGAGAATCGGGAGACCACCATAACTCGGTCAGAGCTCTCTTCTTTTTGAAGAGCAATTTCTTGTCGTTGCCGGACGGATGGATGATGTAGTACGCGTCGCCGTTGCAAAACGCAATCCAGTTCCCGTCTGGCGACCACGTCGCGTTTTTCCCCTCCGTAAGCGTGCGTGACTTCCCTCGTTCAAGGTCGTACACGAACACTCCGCTAGAATCTTGGTAGACCATCTGAGCACCATCCGGCGACCAGCACTGCGAAGTAACAGTGGCGTCGAAGGAGCCAGCTTCGCGGATGATTTCTGATCCCAGATCCAGGATCTGCAAGGTTGCAGGCTTAAGCCCTTCTTTTCTGGTATTTCTCAAGCGCCCCGCCAACTTGGTTTTATCGTATGACCAGCAAATATCCGACGTCACACCAATGTCTGAATATTCTCGAATGTTACCTTCGCCAAGGCGAATGACTCCCAGTGCCAGATCGCTCTTCGTGGATTCATCATATTTTCGGGAAAGTTGGTAGGCGATTTCGGTTCCGTCAGGAGAAATCGAGCAATTTGACTGATTCGATTCGCTAGGAAGTAGTTTTGGACTGGGAAGCCCACGGCTCGCAAAAGAGAGCACAGCTACGCCCTCACACCCCACCGAAACCAACGAGAGCCCACCTTCTTGTTGCCGCCTGAGTAGTTCGGCGCGGACAGGTTCAGTTCCAAGCGACTGCGTGCAACTGATGATGATAATTGCGAAGACAGGCAGACCGAGCTTTACTACATACCAGTGATGGGGCCAGTGCCTGCGCATTGGGTTCACCTCGTCGCCGTGAAGCAACTAAGGTTCTATCACAATTTAGGGTTAAGTCCTGAGCAGTCGGATAACCGGACATGTTCGGTTAACGCGTCAATTTAGCCAGACTCGGCATCTCCGAATGGGAAGATCGCTTTCTATCGCGCAACCTTGTCCTTTTCACTGGAAAGATCTAGCGCGGAGATGTCTATGCCCCCGATTCTGACGACTTGGAGATAGAGATCTGGGTGATTGTCATATGTCACTTCTAGATGAGATGCAGTGACCCACTTCATCATAAGATCTATAGTCCCGCCGGCGTTGGCCTTGTCCAACACGTACGGTCGTGGAGCCGGACCGTGACACGACAACCCTAAGACCTCCGTCGGTGGCTCTGAGCGATTGGTCCGTTGCACGTACACGACAGTATCGATACTGGCCGATCCAAAACCGCCGTTCTGTATGGTCTCAACACTGGCAACCCACAAACCATCCGGGGATCGTGCTTCGGCCTTCCAGATTGTCGGCGGACTTCCGCAGCTGGTTCCTAAGAGACAGAGTCCGATGGCAAAGAGGAAGGCTGCACAGCGAATTGCAGCGCGGGTATCTGCATCGGGCTTCATGATCTTGATCGATTTTATATCACAGCCTAGCCTAAGTCCTGATTAGTCGGATAACCGGAGAAGTGGTTTTGGCCGGGATTCCATTTGTATGGTTTGTGCGTTTACCAGGCACTAAGAAAAATCCTCGGGCAAATTGACATTTTCCATCAGGCGAACATGAGAAACTATATTGGCAAATCCCATGAAAGCCTTACTCAACAACGAGCGGGCCCCCGTCACATTTGGTGCAGGCTTCATTGAGATTTCGTTCTCCGAGTATTGCGACGCATTCACTTCTTGGTGGAGGCAGCTCGAAATCGACTTCAAAACGTTCTCGTTTGAGGCCGAGCTGAAGGAGGCTATGCTGCGGCTTGAGCCTTTGCAACTTCCACAAAACCGATACCTAATAACCGAAACGCGGTCCCGCTGGACGGCCATTTTTAGCAACAGCCGCCTCGGAAGCGACGTAACCAGTGCCGTCTCGCACTTGTGCAAGGTCTTGGGCTGCCACGGAGTGGAAATACAGTGTTCCCCGAGCCTTACGAAACGCGAGGGGAACAAGACCTCCATTCTCAGCTACGCAGCGACATCTTTCACGTTGGACGGTCCGCACGCAACCGAATGGCTGAACCAAATACGCCACGTGTCCGCGAGGAAAGACGGAGGGCCTTGGAGATTTTTTCAGCGTGGCGAAGTACAACCGTTTGAACAGGTCGAGCATTACGAAAACAAACAGATTCGTGACCGCTTTACGCCCGAGATGCTGGAATCC
>Ga0206958_1209_pt1 | contig 15241 bp, 12 predicted proteins | sample Alteio_BWOrgHeat_33_FD_152968 | JGI IMG/M metagenome (GOLD analysis project Ga0206958, IMG submission 152968) | Enriched cells from forest soil in Barre Woods Harvard Forest LTER site, Petersham, Massachusetts, United States -... | ecosystem: Environmental > Terrestrial > Soil > Temperate forest >... | reverse complement strand
GACCGGCGTCAGAGTCGGTTTCACGCTCGACGTGCTGGTTGACGGCGACACCTACGTGGCCATCCCGGAATCAGCAGGCAGTTGGCTGGAGAAGACCGACGCGGTCTTGGCGATTCAAGGCTTCATCCCGGAGATCGCGTCTGACGGTCACGAATTCGGGTTCAAGCTGGACTACTGGCGGACATGGCTGGCGACGGGCATCCCCGTGTTTTTCGACGTGTCGCCTGGCTACAACACAAAGGTGTTCAAACGCGATCCATATGGCGACAATCTGGAGTGGCGAGATGGTCTGAGCAGCGCATGGTCGGACAGCTTCACAGGCATCGTATTCAACGCGTGGAATGGCTACACAGAGGGTTTCGCAGCAATGCCGACGGTGGAACATGAAGATACCGATTGGAATTGGATACAACAGCTGTTCGATCAGGTAAGAAACACTCCGGCCTGAGGTTGGTAGCCACGGGCAAGCGTTGCGCAGGTGATGAGGGCCCGTTGAGCCCCTGGCCAAATCCCTACGCGGAGAGACTGATCGGCTCAATCCCGCGCGAATGTCTGGACCATATGATCGTGCTAGGGGAGCGGCATCTGCGACGCCTCCTCGCAGCGTACATCACCTACTATCACGGGGCAGAGAACGCATCTCGCTTTGGCGAAAGACGCCCCGACCGATTCAGACGCCGAGTGAAGGTCATCTTGTCGTGTTCCCGGAAGTTGGCGGATTGCACCACCGCTACGATCGACGCGCGGCCTGACGTGTTCGGTCGACGTTCCGGATCGTCTTGACGCCCAGGAGTGCGGGCGGAGCCGCGACGCGTGCGTCTCTCCGTCTCGTATTCGTCTTTGACATCCGCTGAGAGGGCATCGGCGGTGTCCTGCGACGATTTTGGCGAAGGCCCCCGAGTTTCGCGAGCCGGTTGATCCAGCAAGTAGAAGCCCTACTTGTTTTCCAGCACAGTGACACGGTCCAACAGGGAATTCACCTGATTTTCCAGCGTAGTGATGGTGTCTCTTAGCGTACTGAGCAGCGCTCCGAGGAGAACCGTCTCAGGGAATGGTTCCGTTCGCGGATTGCCATCCTGGTCGATCTCCGAAGGATGTTCGAACGTAAACTTCACGTCCCCGGCAGAGTCCGGATTAGACCCCTGCGTGTCGAGGGTGATGATGGTAGCGCGGACCGTCACCTGGTCCAAGCCGGTGCTTGCGCCGGGGTACGATCCGCTCCGATCCAGAATGACCTGGGGTGTCGTCAATAAGCCTGGACCGATTGCTCCGGTGTGACCGTTGATGGTCACTCCACCTGGGTAGTCTCCGGCCCAGTTCACTGTGAGCCCGTCGTTGAAGTCGTGAACCAGTGCGCGCCGGAAGCCCGGCTGGCCTGTATGACGGAAGGGGGAGTCGAGCACGAAATCGGATGCATTCGCCTGAACAACGCCACAATCGAGCACTACAGTATTGCCTCCGGGGCCTTCGTCCAACTTCACATCTGTGGCCATCTTCTTTTTCCTCCTCTGGGCAAAGTTGCGATCTTTTTCGATTCGGTAAACGTGACAAGCATACCAGTTCAGGCAAGTCCGTGGGCGTGATGGCTTGGGCACCAAAGCGCGCTACGGAACACTCACGTCACCGCACTTCTTGCAACACGGGGTTACAGGCAACATCGCCCGAACGTGCCGATAGATGGGATGAGCAGTCTTGAGATCGGAGAGACTGTTCCCATGAAAAAGACAGCGCATCACCTCATTGCTGAAGTACCACACAGCAGCTCGAAGGTCGAGATGACGATCGGGATTGACCTTGGAGATGTCTGAGCCATTACTGCACGCCCAACCAGGACGGCGAAGTAGTCGGCCGAGGGCGGTTCCGAACGACACCGCAGGAGTCGACAAGTGGTTTACCGATCTACCACGGATCCGGGTCGCGATGGAGGCGGGGACGCATTCGATCTGGATCGGCGAACAGCTGCAAGAGCTTGGTCACGAAGGGGACAACCCGGAGTGGACTACCAAGGGGCTCCGGACGTTGGTATGATTCCGCCTTATGCACCTGCCTAACCTCAAGGATCTGGGAGATGTTCTTTATAAGTTCTTACTCCCGTTCATCTTTGGTGCGTTGTTCACTCTCATAAAAGTGGGCACGGAAAACCGAGCTGGCATGAGCTATGACGAGTGCAATGGGATGGCCTTGGATCTCGTCTTGGTCAGCGGAATCACCTACATCACTGATTACGCCCAGGGACGAACGAGTCACAGCATGCTGTTTACATTTGGCGCGGATGCCGTCATCGTGTTCTTTCTATTGCTAGTTCGCATCAACCGGGCGGCGCTGCGTGATAAACTGATGGCAGAAAATCGTGAGCTGCCAGAAACCACCCCGAGGTTGGCAGCGATACAGATGATTGCTGGTTCACTGTCGATCCTCTTCGCGGTTTTGAACATCCAATAATGGGGAGGGTTCGATGAATACGGCGCTAGCGTATTTGACTTATGCCCTGGTGATCGCAGTCCCCGCCGGGCTCCTGTTTACCGGCCTCATCCCCTTAGTTCGGCGTCTCCAGCTGAGCTTCCAGCCCAATTCCGCGCACATCCCTGAGACCCAAACTGACCGGACTGTAGCGCAAGTCTATGCTCAATCGGAAAGCCTCCGTCGGGCGCTCGAGAGTTTCAGGACCGTGATCAATGACAATGCGGTTGCTTTGGGGACTGAGAAGCGCGTTCAGGAATTCGAAAAGGGACACTTCCCATTCCAACCCGAAAAACGTGGCTCGGGGAATCCTAAGCTTGCGAATGCGGGAGTGGCTGACCAGATTAAAGGTGCAGCGCTTGAGCACTGGGGAAAAGGACGCGTTCATGACGACGTGGGGATCGATGATAAAGGACGCGTTCATGACGATGCGGGGATCGATCCATACAGTGTAAAAGGACGTATTCGATCCCAAGCTGAAGAACGTCGTCGCGACCATTAATCTTAGGATTCCGGATATGTGGTCGATACTGGAATCGTTTAAAGGGCGCTGAAAAGCATAAAACCAGCTATAGCGGGGGCGACTGCTATTCCGAGCCTCAGCCTCGTGCCTTGACTTGAGAAGGCACCGTGCCAATGCGAGACCCTCTCGTCCCCGCCAGTAATTGACGTACCAGTCGTCGGAGTCTGAGACTTCGTGACCCAACCCATAAGTCGGCCGCTGTGATCTGGGTCGGGGCCGCCAGAGATCGAATACAGCCAGCCATCGCCGATAGACACTGTTGCGTCGCAGTGCTGTGCAAAATTCCTCCTGCGTGAGCGGTTTCAACTCCACGGCAGAACACACCAACATTTGGCACACTTCCAGTTTGCTGGAATCCACAAGCGCAGAACTCGCATGATTAGAAACCAGGCTGGTCCGAAAAACGTTCAGAACTCCCAACGCAAACCCCATACCTAGCGGGTCGCCCAACTACTTTGTTCCGAACCAGTAGGACCATTGGAAATCCCCCCCGTTCTGCATATTAATCAGGAGTGGCGGTAGTACGTTGCCGGGAAAAACGAATCCAAGAGAAGAAAATCCCATTGGCATCAAATGATTCTGTTCCTTAAAACTGCCCCCTTCAAAATAAGGTTCTCTCCAGGTTGAGGCGAATTTCAGGCCCACCGGAATGAACGTCATCAGGCATAGGGACAGGAGCAAAGCTGAAATCGACGTAATGCTCCAGCGGATTTTCATTTGCAGCCCTCTATTCAAGGTTTCCCAAAATAGCAACACGGGCAGACATAAAATTGACCGTTTTGTACTGTAATTCCGTTTGAACACTCCAGACGCGTTTTGAAAGTAGTTTGAAGCTCACGAGAACGTCTCTGTTGCGTTTCTGCGGGCCTGCCGCTCGGTGAATATTTCAGACTTTCACTTCCACGATCTGAGGCATACGGCGGCGAGTTGGATGGGAAGGAAGAGTGCCGACATTCACACCGTTGCCCTCGTTCTCGGCCACAAGGATCTGCGAATGGCGGCGAGGTATCAACACCTAAGTCCGGCGTTCCTTTCGGATGCTGTGAAGCTCCTGGATGGCGCTTACGCTGAATCGCCAGCTAAATCGAAGAAAAAGAATCATCGATAACAGCTTGATTCCATCGTGACCACAGGTTACCGCCTGAAGGGCTCCAAAGCCAAAATTCTATGAAACCCTTGTGTTTATTGGCGTCCCCGATGAGATTCGAACTCATGTTATCGCCGTGAAAGGGCGGTGTCCTGGGCCGGGCTAGACGACAGGGACGCTTTGAAGTAGCGTGCAGCTCAAGCGGCAGCCCTACCAGAATCAACGCTATCAATATAGGGTTTGTGTGTCAAAGAGTGTGACCGCGTTTCGCTGGACACTGCATACTGATTCTAAGACCATTGCAGCTCGACATCATCCAACCCGTCATAGGCCGTTCGACTACGCGCCGGTACAAGTATCTCGATGCGCTCACGACTGCGTTCGTGGTTATACTGCTCGTCTCCAATCTGGTTGCACAGAAGATCTGTGCGATCGGGCCTGTCTCTCTCGGCGGGTGGTCGATTGGCCCATTCGACGTCAGCGGTGCCGTCATTCTATTTCCCATCACCTACATTTTCGGGGACGTTTTTACCGAAGTGTATGGGTACGCTGCTTCGCGTCGGGCAATCTGGCTGGGTTTCTTCGGTACTGCTCTTCTTTACGTGATTGGATCGATTGTCATCGCTTTGCCATCAGCTCCCGGGTGGCAAAATCAGCGGGCTTTTGCAGTTGTTTTTGGATTTATCCCGCGAATTCTTGCAGCGAGCCTTATTGCCTTCTGGGCAGGCGAGTTTGCCAACTCTTACACCATGGCACGGATGAAGCTTTTGACAAGCGGCCGTATGCTCTGGACGCGGACCATTGGTTCGACTGTTGTGGGTCAGGGTGTAGATACGGTGCTCGTCATCTGTCTGACATTCGGTGGAGTTTATCCGGCACGGACTCTTCTTAATATCATCGCGACGGGCTATGCTTTAAAAGTCGGTTATGAGGTGATTGCCACACCAGTGACCTACATGGTGATTCACTGGCTTAAAAAGGCCGAGAACGCTGACGCCTTTGATAGTCACGCGAACTTTAACCCCTTCTCATTCGTTGAGCGGAGCGGCCAGGACGCCTGAAAGAGACGACTTATGCCATTTTCGTTAGGTGGAATTTTTTCCACGTCTTTTTGAATCACAGATTTCGAACCTTTCAGGCCCACGGCATCATCTAAAATTGAAATTCACATCGCTGCAAGATAAAGCATTGATTTAGTGAAGTTTGCAACGCCAAATGCGTTTGCAAAGATTTTGCACCTACCGGATCTGCGGTCGATACTGGAAACCGCCACAACTGACGAGCTGAAGGAGAAGCACCGTGCCCCCGATTCTGAACCTCCGCCGCATCGCATCAACGTTGGGTTGTGCGACGGCACTTTTCGTTGCCGGCTGCAAGTCAGATCCTCCGCCACAACCACCACCCCAGGCGATGCCGGTGCAAGTCCAACCGGTCACATTGTCGCCGGTTCCTAACTCGGACACATATGTTGCCACGATCAAGAGCCGCCGATCGTCGACCATGCAGCCCCAGGTAGACGGTAATCTGGTGAAGATCTTCGTCAAGTCGGGCGACCTGGTCAAAGCTGGACAGGTACTGATGCGGATCGACCCGCTGAAACAGGTTGCAACAGTCCAGTCCCAGCAGGGCACACAAGCCCAGAAGAAAGCCGTGTATGACTACTCAAAGATCGACGTGGAGCGCCAGCGAAAGCTCTTTGAGGCGGGCGTGGTCTCTCGCGAGGCCTACGATCAGGCGACGCAGGCTTACGAGAATGCCAAGGGAGATTACGAATCGAATGAGGCACTGACCGATACGCAGAAGCAGCAACTCGCGTATTACGATATCCGCGCCCCGTTTAATGGTGTCGTTGGGGACATTCCGGTGCACCTCGGTGATTATGTCTCGCCGACGACCCTGCTAACGACCGTCGATGAGAACGCCGATCTCGAGGCTTATATTTACATTCCCACTGAGCGTGCTGGACAGATTCGCCAGGGACTGCCAGTCGACATTCTCGACAGTACAGGCCAGACGCTGGTGAAATCCAGAATCAGCTTCCTCTCACCGCAGGTTGATAACGGGCTGCAAAGCATACTTGCAAAGGCAGAGGTGCCTCGCACTGCTGAGATTCTTCGCAACCAGCAACTTGTCACGGCTCGTGTGACCTGGAGTACAGCCCCTGCTCCAGTGATTCCTGTTCTCGCAGTAAGTCTGGTTGGAGGACAGTCGTTCGTCTTTGTCGCGGCGCCCAAAGGAGATGGATACATCGCTCATCAGGTACCAGTGAAACTTGGTGAGACTGTCGGCAATACGTATCCCGTCTTAGGCGGTCTGAAGCCGGGCGATAAAGTTATCACTTCCGGCCTGCAATTTTTGCAGGAAGGCGCGCCGGTAAAGCCTCTGGGCTGAGGTAGAGGTTTTTAATTTTCTCGCGGAGTTCTGTTCAGCTTCGCATTGTCATTGGTTTTATTCGCGGGCCAACCGCCCCGGCCAGAGGTCAACTTGTTCGTCGATTTTTTTATTCGTCGCCCGATCTTCGCCACGGTATGCGCTCTTCTCATCGTCCTTGCCGGCGCTGTCTGCATTCCGACTCTACCGATTTCTCTCTATCCGACGCTTGCACCGCCACAAGTAGTTGTCACGAGCGTCTACATCGGCGCCAACTCGAAAGATGTTGAATCTGCCGTCACAACCATTCTCGAGCAATCGATCAATGGCGTTGAAGGCATGCGCTACATGAGCTCTACCAGCTCAAACGACGGAACTTCCGCCATCACCGTTACCTTCGCTACCGGCTACGACCTCAACATCGCCGCGGTCGATGTTCAAAATCGCGTCGCGTCGGTCCAGGGCCGGTTGCCTTCCGTAGTGAACAACACCGGTATCACTATCACCAAAGCTAATCCGAACTTTGTTCTCGCAGTTGGATTCATCTCTCCAGACAAGTCGCTCTCAACTGCGTTTATCTCGAACTATATCGACGTCTACGTAAAAGATGCTCTCAAACGGGTTCCCGGAGTAGGCGATGCGGTCATCTTTGGCGAACGCAAATATGCAATGCGTCTTTGGCTTGATCCTAACCGACTTGCTGCTCGTGGCCTCACAGCGCTCGATGTCACCAATGCACTGACGGAGCAGAACGTAGAAGTGGCCGCCGGTCAGATTGGTCAACAGCCGGCAGACCCTAAACAAGCCTTCCAGATGGCGGTCCGTGTTGTTGGGCGTTTGTCAGATCCGAAGCAGTTCGAGAACATCGTGTTGAAAAACAGCTCAACCGGCAATGGAATTGTTTTGGTCCGAGACGTAGGACGTGCAGAGGTAGGTGCTGAAAACTACAACACCACCCTCAAGTTCTCCGGCGGTGGTTATGAAGGCGGCGAGGCGATCGGTGTTGGCATTCAGCAGCTCTCCAACGCAAATGCTCTCGATGTTGACAAACGCTGCCGCGCGGTCCTCGCCGAACTCGAAAAGGCTTACCCTCCGGGTCTCAAGCACGTGATTGCGGTTGACACGACGCTGGTCATTGGCGAGTCCGTAAATGAGGTCGTCACGACAATCGGCCAAGCCGTCATCATCGTCATTATCGTCATTTTCCTCTTCCTACAGGATTGGCGTGCGACGATTATTCCTGCTGTCACCATCCCCGTTTCACTCATCGGCACCTTTGCGTTCATTAAGATTTTCGGCTTCAGTATTAATTCTCTGACACTGTTCGGGATCACACTTGCAACCGGACTTGTCGTCGACGACGCCATCGTTGTGATTGAAAACGTGCAGCGTCACCTTTCGGGAAGCGCCGTTATTCCCGAACGCTCCGAGGAAGAGCCAGACCCCTACGCACCGGACGTACTAGATCACTCGAAGGCAACCGGCAGTGGCAAAGGGATGGAAACGGTCTCATCCGATCCTCACGAGGCCACAAGCATCGCAATGGCCGAGGTCACGAGTGCCGTTATCGCAACCTCGCTCGTTCTTATCTCTGTCTTCATACCGGTCAGCTTCTTTCCTGGGACTACGGGCATTCTTTACAAGCAATTCTCGCTGACTATCGCCTTCTCGATTGCAATTTCAGCATTCAATGCGCTGACCCTGTCTCCTGCGTTGGCTGCGATTCTTCTTCGCGCTGAAACCAAGAAGACCGGAATTATGGGTGTGCTCCTCAATCCAATCGAGAAGCTTATTCAATGGACAATTCGCGTCTATGCGCGTGCTGTCACCTTCGTCGTTCGCATTCGTTATGTCATGTTGCTTATCTTCTTTGGCGGACTGGGTGCGACGGCTTTCATGTATAACCACGTTCCAACAGCCTTCATCCCTCAAGAAGATCAGTCGTACTTCCTCATCATTATCCAGACACCTCCCGGCGCGTCGCTCAGTTACACGACGGCGTTCGCTGACCAGGTTTCGGCTCTTGTACGGAAAAATGATGGCGTCTTCGGCACGTTCTCGGTCATGGGCTTCTCTCTGGCAGGTGGCAGTTCGCCGAATTCTGGTCTCATCTTCGCTCCACTCAAACCGATCAACGACCGCACGAAGATGGGCCCACAATTCACTGCTCATGACATCGTGGCCGATGTAGGGCCGAAACTGTTTGGCGTCCCGGGCGGGATCGCGTTCGCCGCAGAGCCTCCAGCGGTTGCCGGCATCGGCACTGTAGGCGGATTCCAGTTCATCCTCCAGGACTCGGGACGAAATACGTTTGGCGACATCGACCGCATCGCCCACACCCTGGTTGGCCAGAGCCGCGCTCCAGGCTCGGGCCTTACCGGTATGAACACCACCTTCACCTCGAACGATCCTCAGCTTCTTGTTTCGATCGATCGCGAAAAGGCCAAGGCCATCGGGGTTCCGTTCAATCAAGTAACAGCGGCGCTCAATACCTTCATGGGTTCAACCTATGTCAACGATTTCGACTTCAACAATCGTTCTTACCGCGTTTACGTCCAAGCCGATGCTCCTTACCGCCGCAATGCTCAGGATATTCACCAGTACTATGTCCGTTCGAACTCTGGTCAACTGATCCCCCTCGACAATCTCGCAAGCGTCAGTGAAACGTCCGGGCCGCAGGTCATCAACCACTACAACATCTTTCGTTCCGCCGAAATCGATGGATCGCCCGCACCTGGCCTAAGCTCCAGTCAGGGTCTTGATGCCATGGTTCGACTCTTCGATAAGAACAAGATGCCTGGAATGACATACTCCTGGACTGGACTGGCTCTCGAAGAGGTTGAGTCTGCAGGTAAGGCCATCATCATCTTCGGCCTGGGCTTGCTGGTCGTCTATCTCACTCTCTCGGCCCAATACGAGTCGTTCGCGCTGCCGTTCATCATCCTGTTGGCTGTTCCTATGGCCATTCTCGGCGCGCTCTCGCTTGTTGATCTTCGTGGTCTAGTCGACGACGTCTATGTGCAGATCGGTCTTGTTATGCTCATCGGACTTTCGGCAAAGAACTCGATCCTCATTGTTGAGTTCGCCGAACAGCTTCTCGAGCAAGGTCGGTCGATTACGCAGGCCGCTATTGAGGCCGCTGAACTACGCCTCCGTCCGATCCTGATGACTTCGATAGCCTTTATCCTTGGCGTCGGCCCACTGTACTTTGCCACCGGCGCGGGTGCGTATGGCCGGCATTCGGTTGGTACAGCGATCGTAGGCGGCATGGTGCTCTCCTCAGTCCTCAACCTTTTCTTCATTCCGGTTCTGTACGTCATTCTTAAAACTTTGCTTTCGAAACTCTCGGGCAAATCGAAACAAAATCCGGCTAATGCGAAATTGCCTCCTCCACAACTTAGTCACTAGCCACAAAACCGTGAGATCCACTTTCTGACAGGGAAAGGAACGGCAGATGCCGTTCCTTTTCGTTATCGTTTTCTCCGTGGAAGTTCACTTTCAGCTTTCACGCGCGGTCTCTATCAACCGAGATATTATTTTCCATGGCAAAACCGACTTCTGCGTCGCACGAGAGTTGGCTTCCCGAAGCCAACCTTACCAGTGCCGATTTTCCCCTCACTCACCTGCCCTACGGGGCTTTCGAACATGAAGGCCGCCAGCGTCTCTGCGTGGCAATCGGGGCTCATCTCCTTGACCTTTATGCCTGCGCAAATTCTAGTTTGCTTCCCCCGTCCCTTATCGAGGCGTGCCAAGCACCATTTCTCAATCCCCTTATGGCTCTCGGCCATCGTTCCTGGACCCTTCTTCGCGAAACCCTGACTTCACTTCTTCATGTCGACGCCGCACGTGATCGCAGACAGGGCGCCGAAGCCGCTCTTCATTCGATAGTCGGCACTGCTTTGGTCAAACCGGCTCTCGTCCCGAATTACACCGACTTCTACGCGTCTCTCCACCACGCTACACGGGTCGGTCGAATTTTTCGCCCCGAGCAACCGCTGCTTCCAAATTACAAATATGTTCCGATCGGTTATCACGGCCGAGCTTCCTCGATCATACCCAGCGGAATGCCAGTCATCCGGCCTATTGGTCAGTCTCGTCCTTCTAACCCAAACGAAAAGCCTAACTTTCATGCAACCAGATCCTTAGATTATGAATTAGAGCTAGCACTTTACATCGGCCAGGGGAACCTGCTCGGCACGCCAATTTCAATCACGGAGGCCGACAGCCATCTTTTTGGGATTAGCCTACTCAATGACTGGTCCGCCCGCGACATTCAGTCCTGGGAATACCAACCACTAGGTCCGTTCCTTGGGAAAAATTTCGCAACAACCATCTCTCCCTGGATCACACCGATGGCAGCTCTTGAGCCGTTCCGGGTTCCCGCGACACCCAGACCAAAAGACGATCCTGAGCCGCTGCGATATTTGCATTCGGAAGCTGACCAACAACGAGGGAATTTGAATGTAAAACTTGAAGTTTTACTATCAACTTTCACTATGCGCGAGAATAGACTTGGCCCATACCTGCTTAGCGAATCGAACCTTGGCGACCTTTACTGGACCCCCGCGCAACTTATCACTCATCACACAAGCAATGGCTGTAACCTGCAAATCGGAGACATTCTTGCTACCGGTACAATCTCCGGACCAGCAGAGGCTTCCGGTGGGTGTTTGCTCGAACTTACGCGGAACGGTACGGAGCCGAGATTGCTACCCACGGGTGAGACCCGGGCGTTTCTTGCCGACGGTGATGAGATTATCTTCCGGGGATCGTGCGAGGCACCCAGCCAACCGCGCATCGGGCTTGGAGAATGCCGTGCGATGATTCTGCCAGCTCGGGGCTAACGGTTTGTCACCGAATGACAGCCTAGCCAACTCTCTCGCCAGTGAACTATGCTCAACCGTGCGTATGCGACGTATAACCGTCGAATCTGGAGAATCCTGATGGCAACACATGCTCCCACTTTTACTCAGTCCGAATCCAACACCGATTTTCTACCTCTCAAGGGCACAGATCACGTCGAGTTTTATGTAGGTAACGCCCGGCAGGCTGCTTACTTCTATCGCGCTGCCTTTGGCATGGCGCTGGTGGCCTATGCCGGGCCTGAAACAGGCCAGCGAGATCGCGCCAGCTACGTTCTCCAGCAGGGCAAGGTGCGCTTTGTACTCACTACAGCGTTGCGCTCAGACTCGGAGATCGCCCGGCATGTCGACAGGCATGGGGATGGTGTTCGTGCCATTGCTCTCTGGGTAGACGACGCCCGGAAATCTTGGCTTGAGACCACCAGGCGAGGCGCGCGCAGTGTTCAGGAACCCAAAGAGTTCTCAGATGACGATGGCAGCGTGGTGACCGCCAGCATTGCGGCATATGGAGACACCGTCCACACCTTCGTCGAGCGCGGCAACTACTCTGGAACCTTCTTCCCTGGTTACCGTCCGATCAAGGAAGACTTCGTCGCCCGCCCAGTCGGCCTCATCCACATTGACCATATGGTCGGGAATGTCGGTTGGAATGCTATGAACGAATGGGTCGACTTTTATCGCGATGTGATGGGTTTCGGCCTCTACCAGCACTTTGATGATAACGACATTTCTACTGAGTATTCAGCTCTCATGTCGAAGGTAATGGCCAACGGAAATGGCTATGTGAAGTTCCCAATCAATGAGCCAGCCGAAGGGCGCCGGAAATCACAAATCGAGGAATATCTCGACTTCTACGGTGGCCCGGGCGTTCAACACATCGCGCTGGCTACGAAAGACATCCTCACTACCGTCTCTAAAATGAAAGAGCAGGGCGTTGAGTTCCTCACAGTTCCCCATACCTACTACACTGAGTTGCAAAACCGTATCGGTAAAATCGATGAGCCTATCGAGGAACTGGAAAAGCTGGGCATTCTCGTCGATCGAGACGACGAAGGCTACATGCTGCAGATCTTTACCCGTCCTGTAGAAGACCGTCCCACGGTTTTCTACGAAATAATCCAGCGCAAAGGCAGCCGTAGCTTCGGAAAAGGTAACTTCAAGGCGCTTTTCGAGGCGATTGAGCGCGAACAGGCCCTGCGAGGCAATCTCTGATACCGCACCATTTTTGTTGCATGTATATGCAATAAGCCTCGCATAATCATTCATATAGACGAATCTTACTGGGATCTGCCAGTCTCTTAAGTGGAGAGACTCAGATGAGCACCAGCCAGTTCGATCTAACAAACGCTCCTTCCCTGACCAATCTGGAGTTTGGCATTTCTTCGCCTACTTTTTTGATGTGCCCGCCGCGGCTCTACGACGTCGACTATGTCATTAATCCCTGGATGGCAGGAAATGTTCACTGCTCCTCACGTGCACACGCCTGCGAGCAATGGGAGAGATTGTATGAGGCTGTAAGCGCTGTCGCCAGAGTTGAGCTTATTGAGCCTCAACCGGGATCACCCGACATGGTTTTCACGGCCAATGCCGGCCTGGAGCGCAATGGCGTCGTCGCAGTCAGCAGCTTCTTCCATCCGGAACGACAAGGCGAAGAATCTCATTTCCGCCGCTGGTTCCACCAGGCCGGTTACACCGTGATCGACATTCCCAGGACTACCCCGTTTGAAGGGGAAGGCGATGCACTTTTTTCGGTTGACGGAAGGTGCCTTTGGGTTGGGCACGGTCCTCGCACTTCGCTCTCGAGCCATCGTGCGCTACGCGAGGCCTGGGGGATTCCCGTTGTCCCGCTTCATCTGATCGATCCACGTTTCTATCATCTCGATACCTGCTTCGCGCCACTCGAAGACGACTATATCCTGTACTTTCCTGACGCCTTCGACCACGTCTCTCTACGTTATATTGAAGTTTTCTATCCTCCAGAGAAGCGAATCCTCGTTTGCGAAGCTGACGCAGTCTCCTTTGCTTGTAATTCGATCAACGTCGGCCGGACGATCATTCTCAACACCATCAGCGATAACCTGAGCAGGCGACTTGAGAGACTGGGTTTCAATGTTGTGCAAGTGGAATTGACTGAATTTCTCAAGGCCGGCGGGGCCGCCAAGTGCCTTGTCATGAAAATCAGCCCTTCTACTCTCTCGAACGAAACAAAGAACTAGAGACCTTCAGCCAGAACGCGTTCGTACGCCGGTACCGTCAGAAAGTCAGTAAACTTTGAAGCACGGACAAGATCCCGCATCAAGGCAGCGGCGCTGGTATATGCTGCATAGCGCTCGGCATTCACATTTGATTTGGCTCGCTCCAGTTCATCCGCGATCACTTCGTCTACCATCTCCACCGTTACCGGCAGTCCATCGTCCATGACTGCCTTATGGTGGACCCACTGCCATAGTTGCGCTCGGCTGATCTCCGCCGTTGCAGCATCCTCCATCAGGTTGAACAGTGGTACACACCCAATCCCTCGTAGCCACGCCTCTACATATCCCAACCCTACTGCTACGTTTTGTCGAACACCTGCCTCGCTGATCGTTCCCTCCGGGATCTGCAGCAGATCTGCAGCAGTTACCTGGTAATCAGGGAGTTGCTTAGCAATCTGGTTCGGGTGCGGCATGACTCGGTTAAAGACCTCTAGTGCGATCGGGACCAACCCCGGGTGCGCCACCCACGTCCCATCGTGACCATCGGTAGCCTCGCGTTCCTTATCGGCTCGCACCTGTGTAAGTGCCCTCTCATTTGCAACAGGATCACTCTTAATCGGAATAAATGCGCTCATGCCGCCCATTGCACTAACACCGCGTCGGTGGCAGGTCTTAATACAAAGCTTTGAATAGCTGCGCATAAAGTGCGTGGTCATTGTCACCTGGCCGCGGTCTGGAAGGACGACGTTTGTATCACCGGCAAATTTCTTGATGAAGCTGAAGATGTAGTCCCAACGACCGCAGTTCAATCCGGCGGAATGCTCTTTCAACTCCCACAGAATCTCATCCATTTCAAACGTCGCCAGAATCGTCTCGATCAGTACGGTTGCCTTGATCGAGCCGGCAGGGATCCCCAATTCGCCCTCCGCCTTGATAAAAACATCATTCCAGAGTCGAGCTTCGAGGTGACTTTCCATCTTTGGCAGATAAAAATATGGTCCTGACCCACGCGCGAGCAGCTCCTTCGCATTGTGAAACGCATACAGGCCAAAGTCGAACAGTGAGCCCGACATGGGCTCTCCATCGACAATCAGGTGACGTTCTTCGAGATGCCAGCCGCGCGGTCTGACAAATAACACTGCCGGCTTGTCATTCAACTTGTAACTTTTTCCGGTCTTTTCGTCTTCAAACGTGATCGTCGCCGCACTGCATCTCGCAGATTGAGCTGACCTTCCATCACATTGTCCCAAGTCGGCGTCGTCGAGTCTTCAAAATCCGCCATGAACACCTTTGCGCCTGAGTTCAACGCATTGATGATCATCTTTCGGTCAACCGGTCCAGTGATCTCAACTCTTCGGTCAAGCAAATCTGTCGGCAGCGGATCAACCGTCCACTCGCCCTCGCGAATATGTTTCGTTTCTTTTAGAAAGTCGGGACGCTCTCCTGCATCCAGGCGTTTTTGCCTTACCACTCGTGCATCGAGCAGTTCCTTCCGCTGTTCATTAAACGTCCGCTGTAAACCCACACGGCCGTACTTTACGCGAAAAGATATCGAGCAGGCTTACTACGATATAAACGATCCAGCATTGCGACTCTCGCCACAGACTCCACCTGAATGTGTCTGGGTGAAGGCTAGTTATGGTGGAGTGCCGTTGACGTTCGGCCAAGTGGTACTTGCCCCGCAGATGGACCCGCACGGAACAGACCAGCCGATAGCTGTTGTCCCTTCTCTCAGTGTCGCGAT
>Ga0206958_1202_pt1 | contig 15726 bp, 12 predicted proteins | sample Alteio_BWOrgHeat_33_FD_152968 | JGI IMG/M metagenome (GOLD analysis project Ga0206958, IMG submission 152968) | Enriched cells from forest soil in Barre Woods Harvard Forest LTER site, Petersham, Massachusetts, United States -... | ecosystem: Environmental > Terrestrial > Soil > Temperate forest >... | reverse complement strand
GAGAAATGCGCTCCACCGTTGGGGGTTCAAACGTGTTCGTAAAAAGCCGTGCAAAGACGTTCTGCATGGTGAGAGCGATGGGAAGTCCATCGGGAGAGAAAGAATCTCCGGGAGCGAAGGTGTTTTCGAGTTGGACGGCAGCGTGGCCTTTGAGCTGGATTTCGCCGGTGAGATGCAGAGTGGTGCCTTCGCCGTAAATCGAATTTTGGGTGAGGCCGGAAAGCGTGGTGATGGCCACGAGAATCGGCGTGAGCTTGGGTTGATTGACGATTTCGAAATGGAGCGTTTTCTGTCTGGCAGGTTCAGAGCCGGAAACCAGCAATGTGAGATCAAGGGGAATCATCGGCGGAGGCGCGCCGAGCTTGCCACTGACGGCGGTGAGGTGATCGCTGGTGATCGTTCCGATGGAGCCACCAACATTGACGATTTTGGTGGAAGCGAGCTCGGAAGAAAGCGTGGTCACCACGCGGCTGCGCGCCATCGGAAATTGGACGTTGCCGAGGTTCAAAAACGGGTGGCCGCAGAGATAGACGCGGCCGGCCTCCACGGCGGTGACGGTGCAAGAGGCATTGATGGAGGCGTCACCCTGCACCAGGACCATGCCGGCCATATCACCGGCGACGAGATGCGCATCTTCCGGACGCGGAGCAGCAGTGCCGCCCTGTGCGGCGACGAGGCCGTAGCCCTGAAGCTGGTTGGCAAATTGCTGAATCGCGGCGGGCTGAAAGCCGGAGAAAACGAGAGGAGTCTCAATCGGCTCCAGAGCGGAGCCGGTGGGAAGGCCGGTGCGCGTAGCGGATTCGCTCGGCAGCCCAAGTTGCAGGGTGCTGGCTTGCGAGGACGTGGCCTGCGAGGTAGGACTCAGGACGTCGGCGATCGGCGTAACGCCGGCGATGGGTTCCTTGGTGAAAATTCCCAGCTTGAGGGAGAGTGCGCCCGCGAGCTTGCCGTCAAGATAGACGGGGCTGCCGCTCATTCCGGCGACGACGCCAGTGTGCTCGACCTTGGGTCCCTTGAGTTGGACGAGAATGATGGATTGCTTCGGCCCGAGAAAATTGTCCAGCACGCCGATGACTTCGAGGTCGAACTTTTCGATTTGGTCGCCGGCGAAGATGGTGAAGGCGTAGCCCTGCATGCCGTGGCGGACCTGGCTAAGAGGAAGAATTTGCTGGGACTCTTGCGCGCTCACAGGGCGGGGCGCGACGCAAACGGTTGCCGTGAAAACAAATAGAACGGCAAAAAGAAGTGCGCGAGGGTTAGACAGATGAGATCGGGCCGTAAGCATGAATCGCTAATGATACTTGGCGCGGTACCGGGACGCAATCCAACGAGCGGAGGAGAATGGCTGGGAGAAAAAGGCTGGACGTACTAGCCTTGCTTTGTCGCAAGGTTGGGAGAATTCGGCCGGAACTCATGGGCCGATCCGTCATGTTCACGCTGCGCGCGCAACAGTGTAAACTTTCGGCATCGGGAAACGTTGATAGAAGTTGGCTAGATCACAAGAGTGTTTGGAGCCGTCGGCGATGGCAGACACATTTCCTGTTGGACATTCCCTGCATGCGCGAATGGATGAACGGGCTGCGACGACGGTGGCATCCGTCCCGTGGCCGATCTGGTGCGTGGTCGTGGGAATCCTTTCCAGTCTCATTGGCGGGCATTGGGACATTTCCTGGCATATGTCCATTGGGCGTGACAGCTTCTGGACGCCCGCCCACATCCTGATTCAGTTGAACGGTGCGCTGGTAGGTATCGCCTGCGGCTATATGATTCTGACGACGACGTTCGGTGGGGGCACCGCGGCGCAGAGCACGTCGGTGAAGATTTGGGGATTCCGCGGACCGCTAGGGGCGTTCATCGCGGTATGGGGCTGCGTGGCGATGCTGACATCGGCGCCGTTCGACAATTGGTGGCACAACGCATACGGACTGGACGTAAAGATTGTGAGCCCGCCTCATGTGCTGCTCTCGCTCGGATCGTTTGCGATCAAGGTCGGGGCGCTGGCGTTAATGGCGGGGCTGATGAGCCGCGCGACGGAAGGGGTGCGGCGAACATTGGGGTGGCTGTTCGTGTTTGTGGGCGCGGATTGCGTGGTGCAGATGGGAACGATGCTCACCGACGCGACGTGGCCCGTGAATTTGCACAACGCGGGGTGCTACCTGGCGGTGGCGATTGGCATGCCTCCGATGCTGATCGGTGCGGCGTGGGGACTGGGGCGGCGCTGGGCTTGCACGACGGTGGCGGCAACGTACACGGCGATACAACTGGCATCCGAATGGATCTTGCCGCTGATTCCGGCGCAACCAAAGCTGGGACCGGTCTATCAAAACATTACGCATCTGATTCCGCTGCATTTCCCGCTCTTGCTGATTGTGCCCGCGATTGTGCTGGATCTGCTGTGGGACAAAAAAGAGCAATGGGGAAGATGGAAGCTGGCGGCGGTGTCAGGACCGGTGTTTGTGTTGGGCTTTCTGGCGGCGGAGTGGCCGTTCGCAAACTTTTTGATGTTGCCCGCGGCGCGGAACTGGTTTTTCGGGATGGCGTACTTTGCGTATTTTGATCCGGCGAATTTCCTGTACGACCCGTACAAATTTCAGCTTGCGGAGAAGACACGCGGGGAATTTTGGGGATTCATTGCCGCCGCGCTGGTGGTTTCGGTGATCACGACACGACTGGGATTCTCTTGGGGCGACTGGATGCGACGGCTGCGGCGATGAACAGGGTTCCGTCCGGGACACGGATTTTTACAATCTTAGTGATGCTGTTGACCTGCGCGCTTTCTCTGAGCGCGCACGTCGGCAGCCCGGATGTCTATTGCGAGGGCGACGCAGGTCCATATCATCTGTATGTGACGGTTCGAGTTCCTCAAGTGATCCCCGGCGTAGCTGAGATTCAAATCCGCGCCGCTTCGAATGATGTGCGCAGGATCGAGATTGTGCCGATGCGGCTGAGCGGCCCGGGATCCAATCTGCCTCCCACGCCGGACGTCACCGAACAGTCCAAAGAAGATCCGCAGTTTTTTACCGGCAGCCTTTGGCTCATGGAAGATGGTGCGCTGAAAGTTCGCGTCTCGGTGGACGGCGCTAAAGGCAAAGGGGAGTTTTCCGTGCCTGTGGCAGCGTTTGCGCGGCGGACACTGAAAATGGAAAAACCGTTGGGGGGATTGCTGGCGTTCCTGATGGTGTTCCTCGCGATTGGACTGATTTTTATCGCGGGGGCGGCGGTACGAGAAGGCAACCTCCAGCCGGGCGAGACGCCAACGCCCGGAAGAGCGCGGCGGGCGCGCCTGGTGATGGCAATCACCGCGGCCGTCGTGGTTGCCATCTTATATCTAGGAAGCGCGTGGTGGAGCGCGGAAGCCAATAACTATCAGAGCAGCGTGAATTTGTTCAAGCCTCCTACGGCCGAGACAACTCTCGAAAACGGCAATCGGCTGATCATTCGGGCCCAGGCACAGGACCCCAGGTGGTCGAGATACGTCAAGATGCAAGAAGTGATCCCCGATCACAATCACCTGATGCATCTCTTTCTGATCGGCACGCCCAAATTGCAGCAAATGTGGCATCTGCATCCGGATCGCACGGCGGATGATGCGTTCGCGGAGGATTTGCCGGCAATGCCTGCGGGGAACTACCGAGTGTTTGCGGACATTGTGGATAAAGATGGCTTTCCCTGGACGCTCGTCGGGAATGTAGACCTGCCGCAAATTCAGGGCAAGGCGTTGGCGGGTGACGACTCGACCTGGTCTGGCAGCGCTTTCGGCGCAGCGGGACAAGGCTCCACGGTTTCGCAGCTCGCCGATGGCGGACGCATGGTGTGGCAGCGTCCGAGCGGTCCTTTGCGCGCCAATATGCCGATGAATTTCAGATTTAGCGTGGAAGATAAAGACGGCAAGCCGGCCGGCGATCTGGAACCGTATATGGGAATGGCCGGCCACGCGGAGTTTGTGAGCACGGACTGGGCGGTCTTCGCGCATGTTCATCCGGCGGGATCGGTTTCCATGGCCGCGCTGGAGTTGGCGCGAACAGCACAGTCGGGCGCATCAGGGGAACTGCAGGTCGGCAGCACAACGATGACAATGCCAATGCCAACGTCAAGAGCACCACTGCCTTCTGAAGTGAGTTTTCCATACGGATTTCCACGGCCCGGCGAATACCGGGTCTTTGTCCAGATTAAACGCGCTGGAGAAATCGAAACCGGAGTCTTCGACGCCCACGTTGAGTGACCTATCCCTCCTAAGCAAAGTATGTTTTGACATTCAGCGCGCCGTGAATACAATACTGCCCACTCTCCGGTAAGTTCACCACGGTCCATACCATTCTTCGATTTCGGAAATCTTTGCTTGCCGGAGCCGAAGGAAACCTTCTATTTGCCAATTTGAGAACGCCGTCTTGGGATTGGGATGCAGGGCCGAGTCCAAGACAAGGGAAGGGACGTATGCACCGACCACTTTTAATCCTCGCAGTTCTGATTCTCGCCGCCAATGCCACGCGGGGGCAAAGTCCGTCAACGCCTGATCAGACCGAGCAGATCAAGACTCTGCTCGAGCGAGTCCAACAGTTGGAGAAGCGTCTCGCCGACGTGGAGAGCCGGCTGCCGGCTTCCGCTACTCCTGTGCTCTCTGCCGTGAACGCGCCGGCAAAACCCGAAGCGTACGAGGCGCGTGCTTCTGCGGTGCAGGCCCATGAACACGACCAGGCGGAGCCAAAGGTGGCGACACAGCAACTGGAAACGCACTATCCGTCGCTGCAGATTCGCGGATTCGGGGACGTGGACTTTTCCGCGACAGACCAGAAGGGCACGAACAGCGGATTCAATCTCGGTCAGTTGGACTTGCATCTCGCTTCAGCGCTTTCGCAGAAGATCAGCTACTTCGCAGAAATCACCTTCAATGCTCATCCCACCGATTACACCTTGGAAGTCGAGCGTTCCATCATCCGCTATGACTACAATGATTATTTCAAGCTCTCGTTCGGCCGCTACCACACGCCTATCGGATATTGGAATACGGCTTTCCATCACGGGGCGTGGTTGGAGACCACCATCGACCGGCCATTCATTGTAAAGGTGGGAGGGACTTTCACTCCCGTGCACTTCGTGGGGCTCCTGGCCGAGGGGAACATTCCTTCGGGAGGCCTGGGGCTGAGCTACAACGTCGGCGTCGGCAATGGCCGGGGAGAAGTCATCAGCCGACCGGGTGACGCCGGCGACATTAACAACAATCGGGCCTGGGTTGCCAAGTTATACGCGCGGCCTCCCAAGCTCTACGGATTGGAACTAGGAGCCTCCTTCTACCAGGACAAAATCACGCTCGTCACGCCCACTACCCAGGATTTTCGCGAATGGATAGCCTCTGCCTATTTGGTATGGACAAAAGGCGCTCCGGAATTCCTGGCGGAATTTGATAATGTTCATCATCGCAGCATTCTTACGAATCAGGTTGCCAACAACGACGCGTTTTACGTCCAGTTTGCGTACCGGCTCCCCTGGCTCGAAAGGTCGCTGAAACCGTATTACCGCTTCGAATATGCGCACATGCCGCTCAGCGAACAAGTCTTTACGCATTTTGACCAGGGGGAATCGATCGTGGGTCTGCGCTACGACATTTCGAGTTACGCGGCATTCAAGAGCGAATACCGGTATACAAAGTCTCAACCGGGAGTTCTCGGTCTGCTTGCGCAACCGGCCATCAATGGTTTGTTCTTCCAGACGGACTTTACTTTCTGAGCGAGCTAACTGATGAATGCCACCAGCAAACGCGTTGTGACAATTCTCTGGACGATTCTTTGGTTGTCCATGGCTCTCCATTTGCCAGCCAGCGCACAGACATCCCGCGGCGCGGATATTGCCGTCGTGGTGAACGCCGATACTCCGGTGACCGATCTCAGCCTCTCCGAGGTGCGCAAAGTCCTTCTCGGTGAGCGGCAGTATTGGAATTCGAAGCTTCCAGTGGTGTTGCTGATTCGCGCGCCTGTGGCGCGGGAACGCGACGTCGTGCTGCGCGTGATTTACCAAATGTCGGAAGCGCAGTTCAAGCAGTATTGGGTGGCGAAGATTTTTCGCGCGGAAGCCGCGTCACCGCCCAGGATTGTCTATTCGAATGATATGCAATATGAGCTTTTGACCGCTTTGCCCGGCGCCATCGCGTTTGTGGATTCCCGGAACGTGCGTCCGGGTGTGAAAGTACTGCGGGTGGACGGGCATCTGCCAGGGGATAGGGAATATCCGTTGCGATAGAAGACACCCGCGCTTCCCACCGGAACGACCGGAAGGCAGCAAATCCAGCGCGGCGGAACTAACGCGCGAGCTTCATGCGCCTGACAATTTCCTTGAAGCGCGGATCGGACCGGATGCTTTCGAACATCGGCTCAACGGCTACAGAGACCAGGCCGCTGTCGTGCTCCTCGTAGGCTTTCTCGAGCCACTCGAAGGCCTTTTGTTTCTCGCCCATGCGCATATAGGACTCCGCGATGCTGTAGGACGAGACATAGCTGTGCTTGGAGAGTTCCGTCAAGCCATCCAGCCAGCTTTGCAGCACGCCTTTGTAACCGGACTTCGTGAAATCCTCCTCAATGGACGCCGCGAGTTCAGGACCTCCGGAAAGGGACAAAGCTTTTTCTCTCTCCGCGACGGCCTCCTTCTGCTTGCCCATGTGCGCGTAGACTTCCTCGAGGATTCGCCGCGCCGGAGAAAACTTTGGGTCAATATCCAGGACCTTGCGCAGTTGCTCGACGGCTTGGTCATTCCGACCTGCGAGGTAGAACTGCCATCCCAGAGTTGTATTGATGATGAGCGAGAGAGGGTCCAGTTCCTGGGCTTTCTTCGTTTCGGCCATTCCTTCGTCGAAGCGGCCCATGTTCGCCAAATAGTCGCCGTACCAGTGATGCGCAGTAGCCAAGTTCGGGTTCAGCTCGATGGCGCGCTTGAACTCTCGCTCGGCGCCTGCCCAGTCCCATTCGAAATGCTCTTTTACGAGACCGAGAGAGGTGTGAGCTTCGGCAAGCGTGTCATCAATTTCCAGTGCCTGCATCGCGGCGGCTTTTGCTTTCGGCCAGGCTTCCGAAGGCGGGAGATATCCGGCGTCTCCCAGTAAGCTGTAAGTATCGGCCAGCCCGGCGTAAGACAACGCATAACGCGGATCCTTCTGCACCGCCTGCGTGAAGTAGTCCGCCGCTTTTCCGAAATCCGCCTGTGTCCATTTATTCCAATAAAAGAGGCCCTGCAGATAAAGTTGATAAGCCTCGACGTTTTCGGTGGGACGCTTGGCGAGCAGTTTTTTTTCTTCTCCGGCAAGCCGCGGACGCAAACGTCCGTAAATATCCCCGGCAATCTCCTGCTGGACGGCGACAAGATTGGAAAGCTTGCGGTTGTACTGTTCGCCCCAGATTTGGCGGCTGTTTTGCACGTCTTCGAGATTCACGCTGATCATCAAATCGTCGCCGGACTGGATGAGTCTGCCCGTTAGAATCGCCCGGACGTGCAGGTCCTGGCCCACCTTTTGCGGATCCATGCTCTGGCCCTTGTAGCGGAAGACGGTGTTGCGTGACATCACCGCGAGATTCGGCAGCTGCGAAAGACTGTTGATCAGACTTTCGGTGATCCCATCGCTAAGGTATTCCGTTTTTGGATCGTTGCTCAAGTTGGCGAAGGGCAAGACGGCGATGGATTCTATGCGACCTTGATTTGCTCCTCCAAAAAGGCGCTGGCGCACGTTGCCCACATTGAATGCCAGCGCGAGCAGCACCAGCACAAGAGCTCCCGCCCACGCTACATGGGGCCAATATCGCCTCACTACCTGGCGGGATGACTGGCCGGAGGAAAACGGCATGGCGCGCGCCGAATCCGTATCACGCTTCAATCGCTGCAAGTCCGCGCGTATATCCGAAGCAGTCCGGTAGCGCAGTTCCCGATCTTTTTCCAGCGCTTTATTGATGATCAGTTCCAGTTGAATGGGGATCGCGGGGTTCAGCCGGACGGGCGGTGTCGGCGCGCGGTTCAGGATCGCATCGAAGATGACGCCGGAGGTATTTCCGGTAAACGCCCGCTGACCTGTGGCCATTTCGTAAAGGACAAGTCCCAAAGAGAAAAGGTCCGTCCGCTCATCCAGTTCCTGGCCGCGTACTTGTTCGGGGGACATGTAGGCAACTGTACCCAAAGCCACGCCGTCGCTGGTGAGGTGCGCATCCTGAGTTGTGACGCCGAAGGCACCTGATCTTTGCATGGCATGCTTCGCGCCTCTTCGTTCCGGCAAAAGTTTGGCGAGGCCAAAGTCGAGAAGTTTCACCTGGCCGCGGTCGGTAAGGAAAATGTTCGCTGGCTTGATATCGCGGTGAATGATGGCTTTGGCATGGGCGGCGTCGAGCGCATCCGCGATCTGGTGGCCGTATTCCGGGACGCGCTCAAGGTCCAAGGGCTTGCCGGCAATTCGATGCTTGAGAGTCTGGCCCTCAAGAAATTCCATAACAATGAAATTCTGGCCCTCATATTGGTCCACGTCATAAATCGTGCAGATATGTGGATGGTTTAGGGAGGAGGCTGCCCGAGCCTCGCGCTGAAATCGTTCGATGGCCAGGGATTCCTTTGAAAGCTCTATCGGTAAGAACTTCAGGGAAACGTAGCGGCCGAGTCTGAGGTCTTCCGCCTTGTACACGATTCCCATGCCCCCGCCGCCCAGCTTTTCCAAAATGCGGTAATGGGAGACGGTTTGGCCGATCATGAGAAGGAAACCGCCATTGGCTGGTCATATTAGGTTGCGGCCGGAAACAAGTCAACGCATGGGCCGCCGCAAGAGTATGAGGTGTAGAGGCTCCCTCAGGGCGACGGCAAGTTCGGTGTGACTGCGGGATCAATCCATGTGGTGATGCATGGCGAAGACTTTGTCGAGGGAGTCTTCATACGGGTAGACGTGGACCATCCACCCGAAGATGACCGGATGGAAGCGGCCGCCGGCGGCGTCGCAGGCTTCTTCCGTGGCGATAGTGCCGCGGAGGCCAAACTTGGTCATGTCGGCGGAGCCGCGCTGCTCTCTTGGCGGCATACACAAATTGGTGTGAAGATGCCACATCGCCACGCTCAGTGGCACGCGGGCGTTCAGCTGCTCTTCCGTCGCGCGCTTGGGCATGGTGTACATGGCGCCGACAAGTTCGTAGCCATCGGACGTTTTCTTGTAGAGCAGGGAAGTCGGGCGCGACGGATCGAACGAGAAAGCCTCCAGGAAGCCGTTCATGTAATTCGTGAAGTGATATTCCGGCTGCGGGACGTTGGGCAGAAAGATTTTGTAACCCTCGTTCAAGGCGACGTGGTAGTCCTTGTATTTTTCAATGCCGCCACGGAGCTGCGTGGCGATTTCCTTGGCGCGCGCGGTGTCTTCGGAATTCGAGGGGCGCATCGCGGTCATGTGCATGTGCAGGCTGTGCGCGTCCATGTGACCGGGCGTCATGTCATGGACGGCGCGCGCCTCGTTGGCCTTGGCATCGTCCATATCCATCCCCGGCATGCTGCTGTGGTCTGTGCCTTGCGATTCCTGTGCCTGCGAACTGGAGGATTGCTGCGAGCCCTGCGGTTGCGCCGCGGGCGCGCGGTGGCCAGGGATGGCGGCAAGCAATACGCTCACTACAAAGAGTGCGCCAAAGAGGATGCCGGCTCTGGTGGCGAGATTCAAAAAAGTGCTGCGCGCGGACATGACAGTTCTCCTCACTCCATAATACGCATTAGGAGGCTGTGAAGTTTCTTGGGCGAGTACAGGGGGTGCCTCGGCAAAAACTGGCCGGGAGTACAGGAAGTAAAGGAGGTAAATGAGGTAAAGGAAGTTAAGAAAAATGCGACGAACCTGGCTTCGTTTGGCGGGGGCGAAGCGGAATGAGCCAGCGTGCTAAAATCTTCGCGTGAAGAAAGAAACCATTCAACCTGCGAAATATCTTACCGGCGGAGTGGAGCTGCCGGGCGACAAGTCCATTTCACATCGCTACGCCATGTTGGCGGGGCTGGCCGAGGGCGCGAGCGAACTGCGGCATTTTTCCGCGGCGGCGGATTGCCACAGTACGCTGGGATGCATGAAGGCGCTTGGCGCGGAAGTGAAGATTGACAACGATACGGTTCGAGTGACCGGGCACGGGCCGCGAGGGTTGAAAGCCAGCTGGCGGGCGCTGGATGCGGGCAATTCGGGAACGACCATGCGGCTGCTCGCGGGAATCCTCGCCGGACAATCCTTTTCGTCGAAGCTGACCGGTGATGAGTCGTTGCAGAAGCGGCCTATGAAGCGGGTGATCGGGCCGTTACGGGAGATGGGCGCGGATATTCGCGGCCGCGACGACAATTTTGCCCCGCTCGAGATTCGCGGCGCGGCGCTGAAAGCCATCGAATACAAAATGCCCATGGCCAGCGCGCAGGTGAAGTCCGCGGTGCTCTTAGCAGGATTGTTCGCTGAGGGAGAGACCACCGTGACGGAGCCGGCCCGCACGCGCGATCACACCGAACTCGCGCTGCAGGAGTTCGGCGCGGCGATCGAGAGCCACGGGCGCACCATTCGAATCCACGGCCTCGGCAGCGGGAAGCTGACCGCCAAATCATTGGACGTCCCAGGTGATTTATCCTCCGCGGTATTTTTTATCGCCGCGGCGTCGCTCTTCGCCGATTCGAATCTGCTGATTCACAACGTAGGTTTGAATCCGACGCGCACCGCCATTCTCGATGTGTTTGCGTCCATGGGCGCGGCGGTCCAGATTCTGGGACTGAGGAGTTCACAGGGCGAAATCGTTGGCGACCTCGCGGTGAAGGGCGCGTCGTTGAAAGGCGGGGTCATCGCCGGCGAACAAATCCCGCTGGTCATTGACGAGTTGCCGATGCTTGCGGCCTTGGGCCCATACACCGAGGAGGGCATCGAGATACGCGACGCCGCCGAACTGCGCGTGAAAGAGAGCGACCGCATCGCCGCGCTCGCCGAAAATTTGCGGCGCATGGGCGCAAGGGTGGAAGAGCGGCCCGATGGATTGAAGGTGGAAGGCCGCCGCGCGGGCAAGCTGCACGGCGCGGAAATTGAACCGCGCGGCGATCATCGCATCGCTATGGCCTTCGCGGTCGCCGGGCTCGCGGCCGAAGGATCAACCATCATTCGTGATGCCGATTGCGCGGGAGTTTCGTACCCTACGTTTTTTAGAGAGTTGGAGCGGCTGGCGGATCGGTAGCCGAGTGGAAGAGACAAGTATTCGATGTCTCGCTCGATCGAGGGGCCGCTTGGCCCGCTAATTCGGAACCAGCTAGTTTTCTTCGGCTTTTGGAGCGGCTGGCGCTTTCGCCCTCGGCGGCGCGGGAGGGGTCGGCTTTGCTGGAGGCGCGGGCGCTTCCGGAGCCGGCATGTCCGAACTATTCTTATGCAGCGAAATCGAGCCGTAGCTCGTTTTCAACGTGATCTTGGGACCGCGGCCATTCCCGTATTTTCCTTCCAGATGAGAATCGCCGGACTCCGTCGAAGTCTGCTTCAAGGAATCCGCATGAAACTCGTTGTTAGTGTCGCCGGAATGGCAATTGGCGAGGATTTCGAAGCTCGACGAGTCCGGTAAGGTCAGCGTAATACTCGCCGAAGCGTTATTGATTTCGATGTCTTCCCTGGGAGGAGTGGAGAAGCGCACGTCCACGTCGCCGTTGCGATTGTCTACTTTCACTTTGCCGCTGGCATTTTCGATCGTAACATTGTAGGAATTCGTGCGCAGCATGAGGTTCCCGGGCGCGTCGGCAATTTCCAGGTTGCCGGAGCCGGCTTCCAGATGCCCGGTGAGCTGCGCGAGCGTCAAATCGGTGCGCTGTGAAATGAAGCGCACGCCCTTGGCAACCTTGTCGGCGCGGATGGGGCCGTAGAATTCACCGTCGAGCGTGAGCCCACCGCTGACGCTGGAAACATTCACTTCGCCACCGTGGCCGGAAAGCTTGACGTTGCCCTTGGTGTCTGAGACCTTCACGTCGCCTTTGCGCGTATCAATGTTGACGTCGCCCGCGATATCGCGCACTTCCACATCGCCGTTGGTAGTGTTGATGGTCACCGGCTTGGCGATGTCCGCAACGGTTACGCCACCTCTTTCATTGCGAATGGTCAGCGAAGATTTTTTCGGTACAGAGACGTCCAGATCGAAACTGATGCGCGAGTCGCCGGAATTGGCACCGCTCGGATGGATCTCGTACCCGTCGCCGTTCTGTACGATTTCGTAGGTGACGGGACCAGCAAGATGCTCGGCGTCCTTCTCGCTCCAGGAATGAGCGAATTTTTTGCCAGAGACCCGGATTTGGGAATCGTCGGAAGCATGCACACTGATGTCGCCGTGCGCGTTGCGAATAGTAATACGCGCGTCGCCGGGAACAGTTTTGGGCGGGACGTCTAGATCAAACTCGCGCTTGTCGCCAATTCCGCCGTCCCATATGTCGCCAGGAATATGCTGTTTGCCATAGTCCACCGCGACGACCATACCCATAAGGAAGAGAAGCCCGAACACTAAGAAAATCTCACCTGAGGTAATTCGCGCGGAGCCGGGATCCCCAGCGCGACTGGCGGCCGTGCGCTCATAGAGCTTAACGGCGCCCCAAACGATTAAAAGCAGGGGCCACCAGTGGCCGAGCACCATTCGAATGTCGAGTCCCCGGTAATTGTGGAGCAGCAGCAGCAATCCCACGAATATGAGAATCATGCCAGAGAAGAGCGAACTGCCGCGTGGACGGGAATTGGCCATAAGGATTTATTGTCCCTGGTCTTGCCCAGGCAGGGAATTCTGCGGCGGCGGGGGCGTGGAAGCTGGAGGAACGGGAGCAGCCGGAGGCGCCGCGCCGGAAATGTGCCCGTCGGCAGGAGCCGTGGAGGAAGCCAGGCTAATTGCGCCGATTACAATGAGGATGACTGGAAACGTGCGGTCAAACGAAAAACTGCCGCCAATCATTTCACTCAGCAGGAAAAGCACGCCGACGGTGATCACGATGGCAGGGCCCATCAGGCTGCGAATGGTGCAGCGGCGGCAAGCGCAACGAATGCGATCACTCATCGAGAAAAGCCTCCTACGAACGCCGGTCCAGCCGGTTGCGGAACATCAACACGCCCACGATGATCAAAACTACAGGCCAGAACTGGTGGACGCGATACCAGGGAAACCAATCAAAATTGTTCAGCAAGAAGAGCGCGCCGATGATGATCAAAATGATGGGGCCGAGGGGGCGATTGGTGCTCCAGGATTCGAGCGGGTCCGCGGTGGCTGCTCCCGCCCGTTTCGCCTCTGCGGTACGCATCGAATCAAATGCCATGTAGAAGATGAAACCGGCGAGAAGGATTCCCAGCACCGCCTTCATGCCGCCGTCCATGTCACTGCTCAGGCCGAAAATAAATGTTGCGAAAACGACTGTGTGAATCAGCGCCTTGTTGTATTCGCCATTATATACAGCGCCAAGGCCGGGAAAGAGAAACCCGAGGAGAAAGGCAAGCCCAGGGCTGTGTGAAGCGCGCACCGGAACGGCTGGAGGCAAAGCGCCGGGTGCCGCAGGGGCAGGGGCGCTCGCCGCGCCAGGAGCACTCGCACCAGGGATACCCACGATGCCGGCCAGGCAATCTTCGCAGTAGAGAACGTCACGCACCGGCCGGACGCACGCGGAACACATTGCCTTGCCGCAATTGCGGCAGTAGCCGACCGCGTCCACTTCGGAATGGACCGCACACTTCATCGCAAACTCCTCTCGCCAAACTGGCCGCTCAAGAGCGGGCATTCTGCGGCGAGAATCTGCAGATTCCGGCCGACATCATTGGCGCGATTCTGTTGCCGCGGTGTAGCCGGATTGGTGCCATCGGTGCGGCCTGGGTCCTTGCTCGGAGAAGTTTGCGGAATGGTGCCCTCCCGGACGGTCGGATTCTGTTCGTTTTCGTTCATGCGCGACTGAATTTCATACACGACCCGCAGGTCGCTCACAAATTTGGTGCTGCGGGCGTAGACGCGATGCACCTGGCTGTTGGCCCTCCAGTAAATCGTGGCAGGGGCCAAATCCGCCAGCTTGGGCTTACGCAAGGAAAAGCCAGAGACGGTAAGAATCAAGAGAAACGTGGCGGCCACGGAAACAACGCCGTAGACAAATCTCGGAGATTGCAGGCCGCGCAGCCAGCGCTGCGCGTTCCGCCAGGTTTGTGGGCCCTGCGTTACTGTCAGAATCGAATCCACGAGACGCGGGGGCGGCTCCACTTGCTCTAGTTTATGCAGAGCCCCCAATGCATGTGAAACGCTGGCAACCAGCGGGGTGCAGTGCTCGCACGTGTTGACGTGCAAATCGAAGGCGGTTTGCTCGGCAGGCTGCAGCAGCCCATCGAGATAATCGCTCAGGCGCGCTTCGGTTTGTTCGCAGGTCCAGGTCATGGCATGCTCCGCGCTGGCTTCGATATGACCAACTCCTTCATGAAGGCCGCACTCCCATCTGCTGCAGGACGCGCGCCAGCTCAATGCGTCCGCGATTGATTCTCGATTTCACAGTTCCTTCCGGTACGGCCAAGATCGTTTGAATTTCTCCGTACTCCAGTTGCTGCAAGTCGCGCAAGATGACTGCTTCGCGCAATTCCGGCGAAAGCCGCGTCAGCGCCGATTGCACTTGCCCGCTTAACTCTCCCAGCAGCGCCAGCTCATCGGGTCGGCGCCCCGCCGAATCCTTATTCACAACCACCGGCATCTTGTCTTCCAGCGAATCGGTAACGCGATCCCTCTTGGTTCTACGATAATGGTCAATCAACAGATTGCGCGTCACGCTGGTCATCCAAGTTGCGAATCCGCCATGAGCCGAACGATAGCTTCCCAGCGTGCGGTAAATCCTGAGAAAAACATCCTGAGAGAGGTCTTCGGATTCCGCACGGTTGCCCGTGAAGCGGTAACAGATATTGAAGACCCGGCGCGTATGACGGCGCACAAGTTCCTCCCAGGCCGACCCTTCGCCCTGGAGGCATTGCTGGACCAGTTGGGCATCCTGCTCCAACGTATCATCAGCCTCTAAACCTGCTACGGCGCAAGGCGTGTCCGCGAGTCGGCACTCTCTCAAAGGCCGCCCGGCAGTCCATCTCGGCCTGCCAACTATGGAACGTAAACTGCTCTCGAAAAGTTCCCTACAGAATTTAGTACGTACAGCCGACTGTTCTGCTGGGAATCTTACTCACCCCCGGCCCTGGACACAAGCGCATGCCCTCGTCCCGCGGGTGAGTGACCGTTTCACGCCTTTTGTTGAGGTGGGAACTGGGATAGGGGTCGGCGGTTAGTGAGCGCCGGGCGAAACGCCACCTATTGTTTGCGCTTTGCTACCCATCCCCCGTCGGCACGGCCTTCCACGCGCATCCGGCCCTTGCCGGAATCTCCGTCAATCCAACCGGTTAGGAAGGCATTGACCGCACCCGGGGCGCCTTGCGGGACATCCTTTGGCCATTCGCCCGGAAACGACAGTTCCACATACCCGCTCCGCCAAGTACCCGTGATCACGCAGGCCTCTCCCAGAGGACCCGACCATGTCCCGGTCACTTTGTCCCCATCACGGTGCAAGTCCATCGTCGCTTCCATTCCGCCCGCATCGCTCGAATACCGCATCTCCCACGAACCGGCGACGTCGGACTCGTTTTTCAGCTGCCGCGGCGCGGCCGGGGTGATCCGCACGTTCGAAAAATAGGCTTCCTCGTTGGTGAAGCCCCACAGCCCGACAGCGCCATGCAAGTCCTCGCCCTTCAAACCATCCACCACC
>Ga0206958_1198_pt1 | contig 16006 bp, 11 predicted proteins | sample Alteio_BWOrgHeat_33_FD_152968 | JGI IMG/M metagenome (GOLD analysis project Ga0206958, IMG submission 152968) | Enriched cells from forest soil in Barre Woods Harvard Forest LTER site, Petersham, Massachusetts, United States -... | ecosystem: Environmental > Terrestrial > Soil > Temperate forest >... | reverse complement strand
ACTCATCGTGCTCTCTGCTCCCCCAGCGCCTTTACTTAGCGTTCTAGTTTAGAACATTTTCGGCTCGTGCAGAAGGTAGTCTCTCCCCTGTGAATAAAAAGGCTGTGCGGAAGAACGTTGTCGGCGGGCGTGTAGCTGAGGCGCGTCAAGCCTGCCAACCGGCACTAACGCAGGACGCACTTTCGGGGAAACTCGCTCGGCTTGGGATTCAGCTCGACCGAGCCGCGATCGCCAAAATCGAAAACGATCACCGTCATGTACTCGACTACGAACTCAAGGCCCTCGCAAAGGCATTGGGTGTCGACGTCAACTGGCTACTCGGAGATGACAAGAGGTGAAGGACTCCACCTCCCAACTTCGTACTGCGACGCGCCGGGCCAAATCCGACGTGGCGAACAAACTGGTGAGCATGTTTCTCCACGAGTTGAGCCGCAGGATCAGCCAGAAGTGGCCAATCAAGGTTGATGGTGAAGAATACGGAGAGCTCGTCCGCAAACTATTCAATAATCATTGTCCGTATTGCTCCCGCGACCTGGCGGGTGCAGTGTCCGTGATTGAGCACCTTGACGGCATGAATCGTTATCGGGCAGGTCTGCACGTTCCAGGGAATGTCTTGGTGGCTTGCAGGAGATGTAACAGTGAGAAGCGCCGGGACGATTCGCTGAGAGTTCTTTCGCTCGCAACGTCCGGCTGGGAGTCATTCTTGTCTCATGAAGGTACTCGTTGTGATTTGTCCTGCCCTACTTGCCAATACTGGCGGAGTATTTGGGCAGACGAAACGGAAAGGAGAGCCCGATTGGCCGAGAACCTAGAAAGGGTTCGTTCTTTTCGTCACACATTTTCGGAATTTGAGCAGGTTCACCCATCCCTCCAAGAGACGCTTCCTGGATTGTTGACGAAACTGTACTCCGACTGTCAAATATTTGCCGAGGCCGAGATCAAGTCTGCCCTTGAGAGATTTGAACGGACCGCAACAACTCAGACCTAAGCAGATTTGAGAGGAGTTTTCAGAGTAGTCGTGGATATGCATCAGATGCGCATGGGCATGATGATGTAGCGGTAGCGGTAGGATTCGTCGGCGAGCGGGCGCATCTGGCCAGCGGATTGTTCGTCCTTCAGCTCGATGCTGATGGGGCCGTCGGCCGCGGCAGCGAGAAAATCCAGCATGTAGCTGGAGTTGAAGCCGATGGCGATGGGATCTCCCTTGTACTCTTTCTCGATATTTTCTTTTGCTTCGCCGTACTCCGGGCTCGAAGCGGAAATTTCGATTCCTTCTTTCGAAACGGCCAGCTTAACCGCGTGCGAGCGCTGGTCGGCGAGTTGCGAAACGCGGCGCACAGCGTCGCTCAATTCGGCGCGCTCGATCACCACGCTCTTGTTGTTGTCGCGCGGGAGCACTGCTTCGTAGTTCGGAAACTGTCCGGTCAAAATGCGCGAAATCAACAACCGGTGGCCCACCTGGAAAAAAAGGTGGCTCTCGTCTTTCGCAAAATCGATGTACGCGTCGGAACCGGCGGCGCTGGAAAGCTTTTCGACTTCGTCCATGGCTTTCTTTGGGATCAGCACTTTGACTTCGCCGTTGAGTCCCGCAAGTTTGTGATCGGTCTCCGCAAGCGCCAGGCGGTGCCCATCGGTGGCCACCATCGCCAGCGTGTCCGGCTTCAGGATCATCAATCCGCCGTTCAGCGTGTACCGCGATTCTTCCATGGAGATGGCGAATTTCGTCTTGGCGATCAAACTTTCGATGATGGCGGCGGGAATTTTCACCAGCGTGTGCGGCGTGGCCGGCAGCGCGGGAAAATTCTCTTTCGCCATACCGACAAGCTTGTATTTCTTTTTATCGCTGACGATTTCCACCCAATGATTCTCGAGAAGTTTGACTTTGATTTCGCCCTCTGGGAGCAAGCGCACCAGTTCCAGTAGTTTCTTGGCAGGGATTGTTCCTGCGCCTTCTTTCTTTATCTTGGCTTCGCAAGACGTGCGGATGCTCAGTTCGAGATCCGTCGCCGTAATCGTCAGGCTGCTCCCCTTGGCCTCCACAAGCAGGTTGGAGAGGATGGGGATGGTGGTCTTGCGCTCGACAACACCCTGCGTCGTCGAGAGTTCGTTCAACAACGCAGACTTCGTGACGCTGAATTCCATCGATTGATGATCCTCGCGTGCCGTTCCAGGTGCGGTCATTTTTAGCTGTTTCCTCGACTCGAGCAGGGACGGTGCTCGTTCTCGCCTGATTTTACCGCAGTCGTACTCTACTCGCTTTTTCGCAAAGTATAAAGTCCGACCCGTGCCCCAGAGCTGTGGAAATAGGTGGGAAACACGCTCTCTCAGAGAGGATTTTCAAGCTCTTAATCTCAACTCAGAGCCTTTAACTACCATCACAACAATAAGAGGTCTTTGAAATTAGAAAAGGATAAAGCTTGTTGTTGTGATGAGCGCTGTGAATCTGTGGAAACCTTGCGAAGCGTCGCGCAGAGCACGAGTTACAGCTGCGAATCAAAAGTGGCTGTTTGTGATATTCACGGAAAACTAGAGCCGCCTCGCCCCCTAAGGTGGAAAAGTCATAATTTCCTCCACGTACATCAACAAAATATCCGCAGCTTAAGCAGGGTTTCTCCACAACCCGTCACAGAAGAAATTTTTGTAATACTGCGCAGTCCCAATGAATTCATCTTTTCCTTAAACGAGGATTCCAGGCATTCTGCGTCTAACAACAATTGGAATCCGCGATTTTGTGATACAAAGAGGAGACTATCTTGGGACCAAGGAATCTTTTCACTCCAAAAACGGACGTAGGCCTGCTCTTTCTACGCATTGCGGCCGGGCTCTCCCTCTTTTTTCTTTTTGGCTTATCGAAGGTGAAAGACGCCTCAGGCTACCTGCACACGGGCGTGTGGCCCTTCGTTGATTTCAATCGCAAGGTAGGACTCCCGCTGCCGCTAGTTGTTGCGGTTCTTCAGACGCTGAATGAATCTTTAGGAGCGCTCCTGGTTGTTTGCGGCTTCTTCTCGCAATGGGCTTCTCTCTCGCTGACCTTGGGCTTTGCCGTGGCCACGGCCTGCAGCTTGAAAGTCGGTGAAGCGTCGTGGTTCCTGGCTGCCTACTACACCATCATCTTTGCAACACTGACGCTGACCGGCCCCGGCCGGTATTCCTTCGATGAGCTCAAGAAGTCTTGAGACGCGCGAGATTTGTTAGGTACTGCGTGCGCTAGAGCTACTGCAGGGCGTCCATCAGCCGAGTGATCGTGCGGTTCAAATCTTTGTCGGAGCGGCGCAACTCCTCGATCTTGTTAATCGAATGCAGCACGGTGGTATGGTGCTTGCCCCCGAACTGCCGCCCGATTTCCGGCAGCGAAGCCGTGGTGAGCTGCTTGACGATGTACATCGCTACCTGGCGCGGAAAGGCAATCGCACGCGTGTTGCTGCGGACCTTCAAGTCCTGCTCCCGCAAATTAAAGTGCTCGCTCACCCGTTTCTGGATGAGATCGATCGTGACGCGTTTTTCTTGCGAGGCGATGATATTGCGGAGCACCTGCTGCGCCGTCGCCAGCGAAACCGTCGCCCCGGTCAGTGAAGCGTACGCCATCAAACGCGTCAGCGCGCCTTCCAGCTCGCGCACGTTGGACTTGATGGCCCGCGCGATGTACTCCGCCACGTCATCCGGCAGAGTGAAGCGGTCGTTCTCTGCTTTCTTCTGCAAAATTGCAATCTTGGTTTCGAGGTCCGGCGGCTGAATGTCCGCAATCAAGCCCCATTCGAAGCGCGAGCGCAGCCGCTCCTCGATCGAGTTGATGTCCTTCGGCAGGCAATCCGAGGAGATCACGATCTGTTTCTGCTGCTCGTAGAGCGCGTTAAACGTGTGAAAAAATTCTTCCTGCGTCCGTTCTTTGCCGGCAATGAATTGAATGTCATCCACCAGCAGCACGTCCACGGTATGGAAACGGTCGCGGAAGCTGATCATGCGGTCAAAGCGCAGCGAATTGATCACTTCGATGGTGAATTTCTCCGCGCTTACGTAGCTCAGCCGCATCGCCGGATTGCGCTTCTTGATGGTGTGACCAATCGCGTGCATCAAATGCGTCTTGCCCATGCCCACCCCGCCATACAAAAAGAGCGGATTGTAGGCTTTGGATGGCTGCTCGGCCACGGCGCGCGCCGCGGCATGCGCGAACTCGTTCGACTTGCCGACGACAAATGAATCAAACGTGTAGCGCGTGTTGAGCTGGTGATCGCTGCTCTCAAAATCGAGCTTGGATTGCTTCACGCCGGACACCACAGGCGCCGCATGAATCGGCTCTTCCTCCGTGCAGACGTACTGCACTTTCATGTTCGGCGTCCCGAGTTCGTGGAACACCGCCTTGACGATGTCCCCATACGTCCGCGTCAAGACTTGGCGGAAGACGGCGCTGGGAATCTGCACGTAGAGCATGTCACCCTCGGCGCGGTTCAAGCGCGTGGGCTGAAACCACGTGGTGTAGGTGTTAATGCTTACCCGGGACTTCACCCGTTCCAGAAATTTGTCCCAGGGATTCGCCCCTTCGCGCTCACGCCCAGGTTGAGTTGCTGTTGTCATCGGAGGAGAAAAGAAAACCCTACGCTATTTCCACAGATGTGAAAAAGCTGTGGAAAGCAGGTCCACTCGCATCTTTCTTCAGTCTTCGGGATTCTTGCCCGTGCCGGAACGTTTTCTAGCCCCTATCGCTCCGTGCGCGGCCCGTCTGGAATTGCCGGCCCATGTACCGTCGCTATGAGACAGCGCGGGATTGTCGCTGATTCATGTGCGGGGGGCAAGCGAAAAGTGTGCGAAACCATTCACCGGCTTTCACACAGCATGCACAGTTTTTCCACAAGCACAATTCTTGTGCAACGCCGCGATTCAGCTTCGATTTTCGCGGCATTTTTCAATCTATTTTTGTGTGAACGGCGCCACTTGCACAAAACGAGTGCAACTTTGCCTGAGGATAATTCGCCCTATTGTGAATTTATTTTATCGGGCCGCGCGAATTCGTAGATGCCCAGAGGATCGCTCCCAATCAGCAACCGGTCTTTCTCCACGAGAATGACGTTGGCTTCCAGCCGCGCCCCCTCCGGCGTGTAGATTTTGTACGTCGCCCGCCGGTTTCCGTCCTTGTCAAAATGCAGCAGCGTGTCGTAAAGCGCGATCCACACTTCTCCTTTCTCGCGGTCGACTCCCACGCCGGTAACAATTCGTTTCAACGATGGCGGTTCCCCGCGGCGTTCCTGCCGTTCGATTTCTTTTCGTGCCGCTTGTGCCGCCGGCCAGGCCTCCAGCGCGGTGTATTGTATGTCTTCGTGCCCATAGCCCAGCCGGTCGAATTGCCTAACCGTTGGCTCGGGCAAATAGGCAAACGCGTAGTACAGATGTCCCTGCGCGTCTGTGGCGAGCTGCCCGATGTTCAGGTAGCGATTCAATTCCACGCGGTCCGCAATCGGCTCCGGATCGCCGAATTCGCGCACATCCCGCCCGTTCTTGTCGAAGACCTCCAGCAAATGCGGTTCACGAAGCGTGCCCACGGCTACTTCGCCCTCCGCCATCGCGGCGATCGAAACCGGAGCTTTCACCGGAATGGAACGAAGCAGTTTGCCGTCCGGAGAGAAGACTTGAATGAGGTTGGCGCCGCGGTCCGCCACGTAGATCTTTCCGTCGGCATCGGCGTCGCAGTCTTCGCCATAGGTGATCAACGCTTTCTCTCCCTTGGTTGCAGCAGGAGCGCTTGCAAGTTCGCCTATGGACAGAACCTGCTTGTCCTGCGCATCGAACACCAGTAAACCCGGCGAAGGCGAAGCCAGGATATACAGCCGTCCATTCGCGCCCCGCCTCAGCGCGCGCAGCCCGGGACCAACACCCGGGAAAACTCGTCGCTTGGCGGTAAGATCGTCTTCCGCCTGCGCATACACGCTGCCGGCTGCACTCGCCAGCAGACACATCACCGCAATAATCTTCACGATGGAACCCACCTTCTGTCGCATGAATCCTCAGATTACTACTGACGTGCGCAGGTTGCCCCGCGTTGCAGACCTCTCTCGTGCGGGCTAGTCAATGCAGAAGCGCAGCCGTTCGATGGAGCGCGCGCGAAGCCGGCCCGCGGCATTGCGCGGCGCCTCGTCGTCGGTTTCGATCAACACACAATTCATCTGCACATCGCCGGAAGCGACCTCGAAGCGCGCGGGCAGGCCATTCAAGAACTTCGTGATGATCCCGTTGCGGTCCATGCCAATCACGCCGCCATGCGGCCCGCTCATGCCCACGTCGGTGATATAGGCGGTTCCTTGCGGCAAGACGCGTTCATCGGCGGTGGCCACATGCGTGTGCGTGCCCACGACGGCGCTCACCCGGCCGTCTAAATACCAGCCCATGGCAATTTTCTCGCTGGTGGTTTCCGCGTGCATGTCCACGAACACGAACGCGACATCCTCCGGGAGTTTCGCGAGTTCGCTGTCCGCTTTGCGAAACGGATCATCAATGGGAGTCAGGAAAACGCGACCCTGGAGATTAAGCACGGCATATTTCACGCCGTTTTTCGCCGTTCCCACATAGAGTCCGCTTCCTGGGTTGCCCTCCGGAAAATTTGCCGGCCGCAACAGCCGCGGCTCGTGCGGCATATACTCCAGGATCTCTTTGCGGTCCCAGCTATGATTTCCGCCGGTGAGCACGTCGATTCCCAGCTTCAGCAGCTCTTCCGCGATGCGCGGCGTAATCCCGAATCCCGACGCGGAGTTCTCCCCGTTGGCGATCACCAGATCAATCTGCCGCTGCGTTACAATGTCCGCGAGCCGGTCGTACACGATCTGCCGCCCCGGCGACCCCACGATGTCCCCTACAAAAAGTACGCGCATGAAATAGTTTGTATCCCAAAACACAAAAATGGAGCGGACCGCTTGGCCGTGGGGAGCTAGGCCGTGAACCTCTGAAATAGTAGGGCGCCACGAGCCAACCGTTAGGCTTTCCTGCCCCGCTCGCGTGTCTTCCTCCCCTAAGATTCGAAGGGACCCGCCAGCGGGACAGGCCGTGCACACGGGCTGTCTATCCGCAGCACCTCAGAGATTCGTCATTGGTTCAAACAGCTTTCGCACCCTCACCTGCTTCGAAGTACCGCTCCATTCCCATTGTATCCTTCACGCCGAATCCGCGTCCAACCGCCGCGACGCTCCGCCTCCAAAAGGTTTATCTGCGCCAAAGACAATCGCCGGAGGTAGAATCACTGGCAACAAAAGGAGAAACATCATGTGCAATCGCCGCCGGTACACTTCAGCCATCGGGCTGCTCTTCTTTTTCGCTCTTCAATCTGCGGCCCTTCAAGCGGATACATTGTCCGCACCGCCGCCCGATCAGCTTGGCAAAGTGAGTTTCCCGACGAGTTGCAGTGCGGAAGTGCAGCCCGCGATCGAAAAAGGCGTCGCGCTCCTGCACTCGTTCCAATACACGGAATCCGGCAAGGCTTTTGCCGATGCGGCCGCGCGCGAACCAAAGTGCGCCATCGCGTACTGGGGAAAAGCCATGGCCCTGTATTACCAGCTTTGGGAATTCCCCGACGACAAAAAAATGAAAGAGGGCCGCAAAGACATCGAGAAAGCGCAAAAACTGCGTTCTACCAATGCACGGGAACAGGGCTTCATCACCGCCGCCGCCGCTTTCTATCGGAAAAAAGCCGGGATGACTCACGCGGACCACATGAAGGTGTACGCCTCTGTGCTTGAGCGTCTTTACCTCGAGCATCCCGACGACGTCGAAATCTGCGCTTTCTACGCCCTTTCGCTGCTCGCGCTTGCCGAAGAAGATGTCGATGGCACCGCAAATCGCCTGAAGGCCATCTCCATTCTCGATCCATTGCTTCAGCAACATTCCGATCATCCTGGCGTGGCGCATTACCTGATCCATGCCACGGATAAACCGGATCTGGCCGCGCAGGGCCTCGAAGCCGCGCGTCGTTATGCCGCCATCGCCCCGGACTCCGCCCACGCTTTGCACATGCCCTCGCACATTTTTGTGCGCCTCGGCCTCTGGCAGGATTCCATTAACTCGAACCTCGTTGCGGCCGCTTCCGCCGCGCATGCCTCGGAACTGCATCTCGCGGAGTCTCACTACCAAACCCACGCCATGGACTTTCTGAGCTACTCGTATCTTCAGAGCGGCCAGGAGGCCAAGGCCCGGGAGGTAATCGAACACATGGATCATGTGGTCGGTGCGAGTGATGAGGATAAAGCCAGCCACCGCGCGTATTTTGCCGCGCGCACCGCGCTTGAATTGCATCGCTGGAAGGAAGCCGCCGCTCTGCCGGTTCCAGCGTTCCGCAAACGCTTGCCCGACTCGACCTACTGGGCTCACGCCATCGGGGCCGCGCGCAGCGGAGATACCGCTGGAGCAGATGCTGCGGTGAAGCAACTCACACTGGCCGTTGCTGAGCGCGATAAGCGTTCCAGAAAGAGCGGCTACACCGTCCCTGCGGAAAAGGCCACGGATCTCAGCGAAGCCGAAGCCTGGCTGGCCTTCGCCAAAGGGAAGTCTGAGGATGCTCTTCAAGAGCTGCGCGCCGCCGCGGACCGCCAGGACAAAGACGGCGGCGAATCCGTCGGCATCCCCGCGCGAGAAATGCTCGCCGACATGCTTCACGAACTCAAGCGCCCCGCCGGCGCTCTTGCCGAATACAAAGTGGTCCTGAAGAATTCCCCGAATCGCTTCGATGCTCTTCTGGGTGCCGCGCGCGCGGCGCAGGCTTCCGGCGACGCGTCAGGGGCGCAGTCGTACTACGCAAAGTTGGCGGAAATTTCCGCCCCAGGTGCCGATCGGCCAGAGCTTGCCGAAGTGAAAACCTACCTCGCGCAGAAGTAGCTCATCTTCATTGATTGTGACAATTTCCCGGGCATGAAAGCAAGCGGGCCGCAAGATACGGCCCGCCTGCTTTCTGGCACTTGTTTAGAAGTGGAAGGCGAGCTCCACGCTTTCGCTCCGCGGCGTCACGAAATGGCTTCCGGTGAAGCTAGAGAGAAAGTTATACAAGGCCACTTTGTTGGTTAGGTTGACCACCGTGAAGCGTAGGCTCCACTTGTAGCGGTCACCTTGAAACAGGTTGTCGTCTCCCACCGCAATGTCGAACAAATTACGAGGCTTGACGCGGTCAGGATTATGGTCGGCGTCAAACTGGCTCGGGAACAGCGGGTTGTTCGGGTTTTGGAAGGCATTATACCCGCCTTGTGGAAGAGTGAGCAATTTTGAAGTGACCCTCCCTTGCGTGCCATTCGGGTTGGTGCAGTCCGTAAGCGGATTGGCGACCGTGGCAAAAACTCCATTACATGCCAAGCCGATCGTCACTTGCTGATTAGGCGTGAGTCCGAGCGCTGCACCAGCGTCAGGTATGCCGCTCACAACCAGGCCGCTATCGTAGCGCCAGTTAAATCCTACCCACAGTGGACGTTTCCAGGGCTGGTACTGCAAGTGCGTCGTCTCGTTATATTTTTCGTCATGATCGATGCGGAAAACGCTCGTGCCGCCCTGCCCCACAGGTGTAATACCGAGCCCGGAGATTTGCGGTTGGAAGAACCGTGCTGCCACGCTCGACATAACCACGAGGGCGGTGAACCCGTGATAGTTTGGGACGCTGGCGCGAAGCGCCCAGCCGGGGATTTTCGAGTTGTGCCATTCTACTGGGAAGGTAACCGGAGTATTGCCCAGGATGCTGAAGTCGAAGCCATAGTGCGTATACTTCCACAGGTACTCAGCGTCGACAACCAGATATTTGCCAAATGCCTGCTGAAATCCTGCGTGAAATTCATTCCGCCACCCAGGATGCAGCGGCACACTCAAGCAAGGCGATCCCCCAGAGGAGGCGGTGAAAATCCCGTTGACCACCGGGTCATTGCAACCGCTGCTGGCTACGACTAGATTCTCGTTGAACGGCGTCTCTACGATTCGGGCATAGGAGACGCGTAACACCGTGTTGGTTTGCTTGATGTTATATGCGACACCGAGCCGCGGCTCGGCTGTCCTATATGTCGAAAGCCCGTTATATAGATCGCCGCGGATGCCTAAATTAAAGGACCAATTGTTTTTGGTGATTGTGTCTTGGACGTACAGCGCCAACTCCTTCACGTCCGTGTGGCCATGGAACAAGTGGAAGCCGCTGGCTGTGTTTGCGCAGCCGTCCGTCGCGGCCGGCGTGGGCCTGGTCAGGTCGAAGCAACCAAGCAGGGGAAGAAAAGGACTAACCGTGGCATTTGGATTTGTGCCATCGTTTGGAGTAAGCCCGGCAGCCCCGCACTGCGTAGGATCGGTAAAACCAGTTTGCGGGTTTCCGTTCGCATCGAGGCACGGCGAGTTTAGAGTCGGATTGACTATGGCGAGGTTATCGTTTTCCGTTAAAAATGTGTGTTCGTAAACGACGCCCGCCTTTATGTTGTTGATTCCCTTCACGTAAGAAATATCGGAGCGCAACCCCGCGTTCGTCAGCTTCCTGTCTTGCGCGATGCTCTCGGACTGGATCGGGGTAAAATCCGCCAGAGGATTGTTGCTCGGATAATAGTTGAACTGGTCGTGACGCACGAACGCCCCGAAGGTAAACACGGTGTTGGAATTGATCAATCGCGTCCAAACTGGCGCAATATTGTACGTTCCAATTTTGGACCGCTGGTCCGTATTGCCAACGTTATTGCCATTGACGTCGAGCACATTCAAGTTATCAAATGCGTTTGGCGTCTGAAACCACGAGCGCGTGTAGTTTAGGTTCAAGTGTAGAGTGTCCTTCTGCGAGAACTGGTAGTCGAACCTGTCAAAAATGTTTTCTTCATTGCCCTTTGCATGAATCACCTGAAATTCAGGGGGATCCAGGAATCTGCCGGAGTTGAGTACGTTTGCCGAGATAAAGTTTCCCCACTTCTGGGTTCCATAACCGAGATTGAAGCCAACGTTGCTGGTCCCGAAGCTGCCATAGTCGGCATATACGCTTCCAGTTGGCTTGGTCAATCCTAGCCCGGATTTGGTGGTCGCTTTGATCACCAAGCTGGTCTTGTCGCCAAATTCCGCAGGCGGCGCGCCAGAGATGATTTCCATCGACTGAATCGCGTCTGAAGGAAGCTGGTTCGAGAAGACCTTGCTGAATTGGTCCGTAATCGGTTGTCCGTCAAGCGAGACGGAGTTCTCTGCGTGGTCTCCTAGTCCGTGCATCAAGCCGTTGGAGTCCGCGGCAACGCCCGGCGAAACCAGTGTCGCGATCGAAGTAAACGATGACGACTGGCTCTCCAGTGGAAGCCGAGCGATGATCCCTTGGTCCACGTCGGTGTGAAATGTGGACTCATTTTCAACTAGGTCGCCGCCGTTTTCCTCGACCGTGACGGTCGTCACCGTCGAACCAACCTTCAAGGCAATTGAAATGTTTATCGGAACTGTCGAACGCACGTCCACGTCCTGGGTGGCAGAGCCAAAGCCTGTGGCTGTAACAACTAGGTGATATGGGTTAAACGGCACGTTCGTGAAGCGAAAGCTGCCGTCGCTGGCCGTGGTCGCTTCGCGATGAAAACTGCTAACGGGATTGCCGATCTCCACCTTTGCGCCTGGTACTGAGGCGCCGGACTGATCCTTTACCACGCCATCAATCGACCCGGAATTCCCCAACTGTGCCTTCGCTGCTCCAGCCGTCAAAAGCAGGACAAACCCCAAAATCAGAACCGAGTAACTACTCAATTTCTTCAACATTTTTTCTCCATCCCTTTCGAGGGCTATGTTTGGTTTTTGTGGAGAGGGCCCGCCAGAAAAGCGGCGTGACGCTGGCTCTCAAATACGCCGGCGCTCGGAATTTCACTTCCAGCTGGGTAAGGAACTACGCGGTGGGAGGAGCTCGCCCGGCGCGATGCAGGGAGAAGGAATCGCTTGGCGCAACGTGCTGTGGCAGCGAAGAATACCGGGTGATGAGTTGAGGTGCGCTAACGAGATCAAGGTGCGCAGCCACCAGCGCCGGCATATGCAGCGCCTGGCAGATGTGGCAGGCCGTATCAGGCCCATTCGTATTCGTATGTTCGTGGAGGAAGGAACCGCCCGCCGCAAAATAGAGCAGCGCAGCACAAGCCAACACCGCCAGTGTGCGGTGCACGGCCGTTCGTCCGAAAATGGTTCCCCCAGAAGGCATCAAGCTACACCTTAGCTTAGCACCTTAGACGGGGGGTCAAGCCCTTTGGTTGCAATGAATTATTTGAATGCTACCCCCGCAAGCCGTGAGGAGGCGGATACTAAGCCGCCTTGGCCGCAGAAGCCGGGGGAGGCACAGCAAGTGAAGACTGGCCGCTGAATACTCCAGCCAGCTTCGCTGACGGCACCAGCCTGGCGGAATTCAATATAAACACGAGCTCCGAAGAGACATGGATGAACGCGGCCAGCAACGGATTGAGCAAGCCAAATGCGGCCATGCCCACCCCAATGCTGTCCACCACGAGCGTCCCCACGAAATTCTGCATGATCGTTCGGCGGCAGCGCCGCGCCACTTGCAGCGTCTCCACCAACTTCGACAGGTCGCTCCCGATCAGCACCACGTCTGCGCTTTCCTGGGCCACATCCGTTCCCGACCCCATCGCTATGCCCACGCTGGCCTGCGCCAGCGCCGGCGCGTCGTTCACTCCGTCACCCACCATCGCCACCGTGTGGCCGCCGTCGCACAGCCGCTTCACATACTGCAGTTTTTCTTCCGGCAATAGCTCCGCCGCGACCTCGTCTACACCCAATTTCCTCCCCACGTCCTCGGCGACCGCTTTCGCATCTCCGGTGAGAAGAACCGTTCTCAGCCCCATGGCCTTGAGCGAAGCGATGGCTTCCTTCGCTTCCGGCCTCAGCCTATCGGCAATGGCCAGCGTCCCGAGAAACTTTCCCTGCCGCGCCACAAAAACCTCGGAGTCCGCTCCGTGGCCATTCCTGCGCGAAAACGAGATCCCGCGCTGCAACAGAAAATTCTCGCTGCCCACAATCACTTCCTCACCGTCACAATTGGCGGATACTCCCTTACCCGGCGTATATTCAAATTGATTCGAATCCTCGTAGGTAATCCCTAGCTCGCTCGCCTTCTTCAAAATCGCCTTGGCCACGGGATGTTCCGAACGGGACTCCGCCATCGCGGCGGTCTTCAGCAAGAGAGCCGCGGAAATTTCCGGCGCTGGATGCACGTCCAAAAGTTCCGGCGTTCCAAACGTTAGTGTTCCCGTTTTATCCAGCAGAATCGTGTCCACCTCGGCGAGCTTCTCCAGGTACAGGCCGCCCTTGATAATCGCGCCCTGCTCCGCGGCTCTTCCAATCGCTCCGAGAATCGCCAGCGGCGTGCCCGCCGCGATTCCGCAAGCCCCAGCCACAATGATCACGGAAATGGTCGAGCGAATGTTGTGCGTAACCAGAAACGTCAAGATCGCCGCGCCAAATGCGAAATACACGAGGTACCCCGCCAGGCGATCCGCAATGCGCTGAATCGGCGCGCGCGATTGCTCGGCTTGTTCCACGGCCTGGATGATTTTGCCGAAGGTCGTGTCACGCCCCAGCCGTTCCACCCGCACCTCGAGCGCGCCGGATTGGTTGATCGTGCCCGCGTACACTTCCTTTCCAATACTTTTTTCAACCGGCATCGATTCGCCCGTGATCGTCGCCTGGTCCACAAACGAATGGCCGCCCACCACCGAACCATCCACCGGAATTCGCCCGCCCGGCTTGATCAGAACCACGTCCCCCACTAACACCTGCTCAACTCCGACTTCTCTCCATCCGCCGCGCTCGCCGACTGTCGCCGTCGATGGCAGCAGATTGATTAGATGACGAATGGCTCGCCGGCCCCGGCCCACCGTGAGCCCCTCAAGGACTTCCGCGACCAGCACAAACAGCGTGATGACCAGCGCCGTGAATACTTCCCGAATCGCCAGCGCCGCCAGGATGGCGATGGCCATCGAAAGCTCCATGGTCATTCGCCGTTCCAGAATATTCTCAATCGCTTCGTGAAAAATGGGATACCCGCCAACGACGGCGCAAAACATCCCCACAAGGACAAGCGGCAAACTAAGGTGCACTCCTGCAAACCAAAACGCCCCCGCGGCCATCGCGACAAACCCAATTCGAACGATCTCCCGCCCGTCGAAATGGTGTTCGTGCTCTGCATTTTCTGCCTCGGAATCAGGGGCTCTTACTGCTACAGAGTTGCCAGCCGCTTCTTGGAGAATTTCCGTCTTGCTCTCGCTGTCCAGCATCTTGACCCCCGATGGCGCTCCCTGAAAACGCGCCAGGATTTGAACTACTTCAAGTAAGCCTTCACGATATCGATCAGTTCTTCCGCCGCCACCGCCTGCGGCGAATCCTTCGATAGACTCGGGTCCAAAACGTGGAACCAGATGTGCCCCTCAACCAGCTCGGCCATCAAGCCATTCAGTGCTCCTCGGCAAGCAGCCACCAACTGCAACAGGTCGCTGCACTCCTGTTCTTCTCGGAGCGCCCGTTCAACCGCTTCCACTTGTCCACGAATGCGCCGAACTCGGACCAGCAGCTTGTCCTTGTCTCTTGCGGTGTGTGCCATGCGTCCTCCAGTATACTATCACCCAGTATAGTATGTAAGTGCAACTAAAATCATGCTTTACACGCTTGACCCGGCATCTTTTCTTACCTAAGCTCCGTTTCACCAACTAGATGCAAGTCATCGCGCGGCAAACGTATCTTCTTATCTTCCTCTTCAGCGCCATTTTTCTGGCGTCGCAATTTCATTCTTGCTCAGACCTGACCGCCGACCCCTCCGCCTCTCACGTTTGTCCGTTCTGCTCCACAGCAGGTTCCGTCGTCATCACAAGATCCCCCGTCATCGCCATTGTAACCGTCACGAACACGCTCGAACTAGCTCCAGTTCTTCTCTCAGGCTCCTCCACGGTTCCGCGCGGAACGTCTCCGCGTGCGCCTCCCGCCGTATAGCCTTCTGCACTTCGCTTGGTATCGATCGTCACCTGGCTTCGACAAACGCTCAAGCCCATAGAATTCCAGGAGTCATCTCATGAAACGATTCGCTGCTCTGTCTGCTCTGCTGATGTTCTCCTTCTCTGTGCGCGCGCAGGACACTAATTCTGTACCGGCTAAGCCCAACGAATCCTCCGCAAACACAGAAGACATCCGTATGAAAGCGCTGGAAGATCAAATCCGCACGCTTGCGGGGGAAGTAGCGCTCTTGCGCGACGAATTAAAGGAGCTTCGCGGGACAAAGTCGCCGGCACAAACAGCCGGCCCTCAGGTTCTCCTGGCCTCCGCGCACCCTGAGCCCGGCATGCTGCCCTCCACACCGGCCCCGGCCGCCGCACAGGCCGCGCAAACGCAGACCTTCGGAGGTGCGTCTGGCAACGGCAAACTTCTCAATCCGGACATCAGCCTGATCGGCGATTTCATCGGCACGGCCGGCCACAACGCCGTTTCTCCATCTCGTTCGCTCGAACTCCATGAGTCTGAAATTGGCCTGCAAGCGATCATTGACCCTTATGCTCGCGCTGATGCCTTCATCTCGTTCGGGGAAACCGGCGTGAATGTCGAGGAGGCCTATGTCACGTTCACTTCGCTTCCCGCCGGTCTTCTCCTTAAGGTCGGAAAGATGCGCGCCGACTTCGGCAAGGTCAACACGACACACAATCACGCGCTACCTTTCATCGACCGGCCCCTCGTGACCGATAATCTCGTCGGCGGCGAGGATGGCATCGATGACGCTGGCATGTCCCTCTCCCGCTTCCTGCCCGCGCCCAAGAATTGGTTCCTCGAGGGAACCGCGCAGGTATTCCGCGGCGATTCTGACGACGTATTCCATGCACTTCAGCGTCAGGATCTCAGCGTCGTCGGTCATCTCCGCGCCTATCGGGATCTTTCCGAATCAACAAACCTGGACCTCGGCGTTTCCTACGCCCGCGGCCACAACAACGCAGGCGTCGGCACCACCTTTAATCCCGAAAATTTCCTCACCAATCTATATTCGGCGGACGCCACCCTGCGTTGGAAGCCGCTTCGTCGC
>Ga0206958_1189_pt1 | contig 16046 bp, 13 predicted proteins | sample Alteio_BWOrgHeat_33_FD_152968 | JGI IMG/M metagenome (GOLD analysis project Ga0206958, IMG submission 152968) | Enriched cells from forest soil in Barre Woods Harvard Forest LTER site, Petersham, Massachusetts, United States -... | ecosystem: Environmental > Terrestrial > Soil > Temperate forest >... | reverse complement strand
GGAAAACGATATCGGCAACTTATGGCTTGACACTCGTGGCAAGGATTACAATAAATGAATCGTTTCAAACATAGAGGAACTTATGAAATCATCGCAAATTATTCTCGCTTTCACCCTTACAGCTTTGGGACTTGGTGCGTTGTGTGAAGCTTCGCAATCGGGACCCAGCGGCGGTGAACAGCCAAAGGTTGAGGCTTTGCCTGAGACGCATTATGTTGCTGTTCGAACACGAGTGTCCGAGGCGCAGCTGAGTAAGGTCATTCCCGCCAGCATCGGGCAAGTTTCAGCGTGGTTAGGCGCCCGTGGCGCACATCCCTCCGGGCCGCCTTTCGTTCGCTACGTGGTCGTTGACATGCCCAGACACCTTGATATTGAAGTCGGATTTCCAGTATTGGGATCAATGATTGCGTCTGGCCCGATTCGCGCTGGAGCTTTCCCAGCCGGTCGTTACGTCACGTACACTTACACCGGCAGCTATGACGGACTTTCGCGCGCGAATGCAACTGCACTTGACTGGGCACGAAAGAACCGCATTTCACTCGACCAAAAGCCGTCGAAAGAAGGAGTCGTTTGGGCCGGTAGGCTCGAGTACTACTTAACCGATCCTTCCAAGGAGCCTGATCCCAAGAAATTCAAAACGAAGATTCTGTTCCGGGTAGCAAAATAAATGCTCCCCTCAAATGGGTGCATGGTGATTGACCTTCTTAAATCGATTTTCAACGGGAATAGCTGACGTGGCGTAATCAACCGCATCTTGATCTTGCCGAAGCTGCTCATGGTTACCGTTGGTTAAGGATCGGCACTTGATGGAACTGGTATTTATACTAGGGTGTCGAACGGTGCATCGGACATCATGTCTGATCAAAAACCAAGGAGTCAAGTGAACCATGAGATTCGCGAGTTTGATGGTCGCCGTAGCGCTTGTGCAGGCAGGCCAAGTTAAGAACCAGGTACCTCCAAAAACCGTCCCGACAATCCGGATTTACAATGCGATCCAATCGGGGCCTGACGTTAAACTGGACATTCTGCTGGACGGGTCTCCCGTTGCCAGTGCGGTGGCCGCCGACACACTGTCTGGACCCTTCATGCCGAAGGATCCGAAGAACGTCAAACTCGCCATAAAGAAGGCTGAAGGTACGGACAGCCTGTTGGAACTCCCTGTCGATGCGTCTAGCCAGGATCACATACTAGTCGTATTGGGCGATCCCGACAAAAAACTCGACGTAGCAGACCTGCCTGTGAAAGCGGTCCTCGCGACTGTAGGCAAGTCGTCAATCAATATTTTGAGCGTGATCCCGAAGGACGATGCTGGCGATGACATCGATGTGTACGTTTTAGGCCCCGCGGATAAGTTGGAAACGGCTACGCCCGCTGCAAAAGCGGTTGCCTATAAATCGTCCACTTCGATTTACGTTCCTCCTGGAGTCTATACAGTGGTCGTGACCAAAACGGGCGTCAAGGACACCCTTGTGCAGAGCGGGCCGATCGACGCAAAAGAAAACGCCCGCGAAGCCGTGCTAGCGCTTCCCAAGATATCGGGTAAGCCCAATAAAGTCCAATTGATCAACCTGTAACCCGTTGGTTCTTGCCCGCGTTAGAATCGGACCTTGAATTCAAATTGGGTTCCAATGACGATCTGGGTCCGTGGGCAAGAACCATCCCACGGCTACCGCGGCCTCGAAAGCTAGGTTGAATTTGGGTAAGGTGCTCAACACAGATGATGAGCTGGATTTGCGTGATCGGCCTTACGACGATGGTGCTTCAGTCGACTGCTTGGAAGACTTCGAGCAACGGTGATCTGGCCCTTGTCCCGTTCGCAAGCGCGCCATTTCCTCACTCGACCCGCGATCAGGGCTTTCAGTCGGGGACGACTTTTTATCCGAGGGACCTGCATTACAACGACTCGACGGTGGGTGTGTTTGTCCCAAAAGGCTTCAAACCGACGAAAAACGTCAATTTCGTCGTCCATTTCCACGGGCACAACAACCATGTCCAGCAGGTCTTTGAACAGTACGACTTGGCCAGGCAGATGGCGATGAGCGGTTTGAATGCAGTTCTCCTCGTGCCTCAGGGGCCCCGCGATGTGCCCGACTCGACCGATGGAAAGCTGCAGTACGACAAAGGCTCCCTTACGGCACTGTTGAACGAGGCGATTGCCTTCTTGGTGAAAGAAAATCGAGTCCCTTCGAAGGCAACCCTTGGTCACGTTGCCCTGACGGCGCACAGCGGCGGCTACCTCGTGACTACCTATATCGTCGACAGAAAGGAGCTTGCAGACAAGATCACCGATGTCATCCTCTTCGACTCCACCTATGGAGGTCTTCCAGCATTTGCCGACTACTGCGCCGCGGACCCGAACCGTCGGTTGATTTCGATCTGCACCGAGCACCTCGGCCACGAGAACGCTCGCTTGATCGCTTTGCTGCAGAAACGCCATGTTCAGGCTCGGGTTCTGTTCGAGGAAGATCTGACCGAAAGCGAAGTCGCTAAACGGGGTCCACTTATCGTGTTGACGACCACCCTCGAGCACAACGACGTGATCAGCAAACGGGATTATTTCGCCAAGTGGCTACGCTATTGCCGATTCAAATGAACCTACCACCATCGTCGCATTCTGCGAGGTCACTGCTAATCCAAGAGAAAGTAAAGCTCGACATTGGCGCTGTTCGACCTTCGGATTTCGTCGTGCGTGACGGTGGGAGCGTTGAACCTGAACTTGTGCTTCGGAATCCCAACGTAAGTCTTTACTGCCTGGATTTTGAAAACCGTCGCGCAATCTTTGTGGAGACGCCTCCCGACCGCGACCTGCTGAAAGAGCCTTTTCTTTACATGGCGCAATACGACGCGGCAACTCGCCTGATCCAGGTTCCTTTCGAAACGATGCGCCGGCTTGCGAACGAAGTCTCGATCGATGGCTCGCAGCTGATTCTTATTTATTCGGTCGGCCGTTGCGGGTCGACTCTCGTCAGCCGCGTCTTTCATGAAATGGAAGGCGTCGAGAGCCTTTCGGAGCCGGATGTCTTCACTCAGATGCTTGCCGAATGGGGAACTAAAGACCTTCGCGGTTCGGAAAAGTCTAACCTTTTGATGGCTTGCACACTCCTCCAATGTTCTTCGGGGCAAAGCAGACAGGCAACTGCGTGGGTTCTTAAGTTTCGGTCGATGGTGACTGCCTTGGGACCGATGTTTTACTCGTGCTTCCCAGCAGCAAAAAACATTTTTCTGTATCGTAACGCCGCGCCGTGGATGGCGTCGATGCAACGGACGGTGCGGGTGGCGGATCCAACTACTCCCATTCCTGTCTCCGAAATCCGAAGCATGTTCGGACGGGCGTTCCCAATTCTCGATTCTGAGGGTGCGCCCTCCTTTCTCGAATTCTCAGCAAGTCTATGGGCAAGTTGCATGGCGAACTGCGACGAGATGCAGCGAAGCGGGGTACCTATGTTCCTGGCCCGCTACGAGGAGCTAAAACGGTCGCCCGAAAGAGTTCTGCAGGCGATGTTCTCCTTTTGCAATCTCTCGACGCGGTCAGTCGCCAACATGCATCAGGTTCTCGCCGAAGACTCGCAGGCCGGCTCTACATTGTCACGAGAGAACACAGCTGAAAGCCACGTGCAGCTGACTACAGCGCACAAGGATGAATTAGACCAGCTGATCCGAATGAACGCGCCGGGACTCACTTCCGACTTCATTCATGCGTACACACACTTTCCGTGAACTCATGCGATGGGAACAATAAGTTTGGTCCACTCCACAGTCGCGTTGTGTTGTAATTGAGGAATAGTTGATATGGTATGTGCGGACCGGTCCGTGCGGTCGTGATCAGTTCACAGCGCATTATTAACAGTGCATTCGGCATCTTGGTAATGTTGCTAGGGTTTGACAAGCGCTCGATAGATCTGCTAGATTGATGAAAGCCCGTATGGATCAGCATAGTTCGATATATTGCGTTGCATTTATCTTTTCAATTGGTGCTTTGCTGATAGAGTTATCTCCCCTACGTCGTATTTCCGATGCAGAGCTGTCATCGCATTTTGGAAAGCGGCGGTTCCGTCATATTGGCTTCCGCCATGGAGCCGAGGGATTATTTATGGGTGCCCTAATCGCCTTAGTGGTGGATATATTCCTAAATAAAGTAGAAACAGCATCCGGTATCGAAAGCACTATAAATGCAATGATGCTGACATTCGCGGTTGGCATCTTAGGCATTTTTTTGTATGCCGGATTTTGCTTGTTCATGAAGAAGGCCGATCTCGATCATATTGAGCACAGAAAAAAGTCGCCAACTGTGTCCAATCTTGAGAAGCTTTACACTTTCAGCGCTTATTGCATATCCCTGATCGTTTGGGCGTCTGGGGCCATGATGCTCTATTATAATACTGGGGTCGGAAAGTGACCGCGACCCAAGCAGATTTTGCTGCGTTGTATGTTTCTACTGTTGCTTTGATAGCTGCATACATTGGAATGGCTGTTGCATCTTACAAGGAACTGCGTGAGAACAGCGCATTTTATTTCGGGACGATTATCCCGCTCAGGGCTGCCCGATCTGCAATTGTAAATCTTTGTACGATAGCCATCGCAGGGTCGATCGGATCATTGTTTGCTTACCCAATTGCCTCCTCCAAACTCGTTGACGGGATGGCGAGGGCGTATACGACTAATGTATTGAGCGTACTAGTTTTCTTCACTCTTGGGTTTACCGTCAGGATCTGGCGATCCCGACACACATACTCATCCCTTACAAAGGCTCAGGCGGTTACAACTCAGGTCATGGTAACTGTCGCGTCCGTTCTCATGCTTTGCGGGTTTATGCTCCTGGCGAGCCTGATATGGCAGGACCAGCACGGTGGGGATTGGATTAAATATGTCGGGGCACTTTTGGGCGTTGTCGTTATTGCGAGTTCATGCGCTTGTATCCTCGGATCTGTTCGTGGCAAGTTCAAGGGAGTTAATGGCCTCGTTCACGCGACCGTACCCACGTTCATGGACTGTCTGAAGGGTGCGCCGTTCGCAGCAGTTTTATTACTCCTTGGCTCCGCGCTCCTAAGTGCAGCGTTTCGGTCGTTGGAATCGGTATCCACCTCCCTTCCGTCATTTGAAACCTTTGCGCCAATTGTGTTGGGAGCAATCGTCGTCGCTAGTCTTGGAGCACTGCCCATAATCGTCGTCAGGGTCATTAATCGGATGATTGATGAGAGAAAGAGAAAATCTGATGCGATGGAATACCCCACGCCGAGGGGGAGTCAACGGAAGAAATCGCACACGTTCAGGGAGCTCCACGACAGCTACTCTCCTTCTTATTGGGGTGCGTTTTCCGTGCTCGCGATGTCCATCGTTGGAATTACGGCGAGCCTCGTCAGGTGGCCTGATTGGGTCCCAGCAACGGCGATGTTTTTGTGTTTAGTAGTCTTATCTGCCGATGTCCAGAGGTCATCAGAATCGACTTTAACGGTCTCTGAGCTAGAAGACGAACATGAAGATCACAACGTTTATAGCTTTAGTATCGGAATATTTGCGCTGGTGCTCGGACTAGTGGGATTGTTCGTGATCAAGCTTCGATTGGTCTTGTTACTGTTGTCTTTTGTCGCTTGGAACGCTGCCATGATCGCCGTTCAGGTTTGTGAAAAACAGCGGACCAAACGGAGTAGGGCGTAGATTGTTAACTCATTCCTTAGGTTGAGCCACTCTCTTGTTTCAACCTGCATTGACCGATGCCCGCGTGTCCAATTGGTACTTTTACCTAGAATGGATTTGGACTGCTGTGATTCGTAGCCATAAATGGGTTTCGCGCAATGTTAAAGGGTCAACTTGACGCTGTTACATTCCCCATTGTAGTCATTCGGAAAGTTTCCCTCATCGCCAGGACCTTTCAGAACCCCAATGTTGGATCCGAGTCAAGAATTTAGAGTAATACTTAGCATTTGTCGGTTAATCGGCATTTGATGTCTTCGTCCAATCCTAATGCTTAAAGTCAAGACACAATGAGTGTGATGTTTGCGTTACCTCTTACGGTTTAAAGGCTTGTTGGCGCTCTCGTTTCTGCTCGCTTTGGACGAAATAGTCGGTTAGTTACCTGCCAAGCAACCAGGCCGGGAGCTAGTGATGCTACGATATTGGAGGACGATGCCTAACGAAGCACAAATAACGCCGAGCGATGGGCCATACGAAAGGCTGCCCGTGAGTGAATTGTTGCTCGACGCACAGAATCCTCGCCTAATCGAGTACGGCATTGAACCCGGTGCTCCTCAAAGTGAATTGTTGCAGATCCTTTGGGAGGAATTTGCTATCAAAGAGCTCGCGATGTCAATTGCGTATAGCGGCTATTTCACCCATGAGCCCCTGTTCGTAGAACGAAACGAGAATGGTCTGCCGATCGTGATCGAAGGCAATCGTCGGCTTGCTGCCGTTATGCTTCTCTTGAGTCAGAGAGAACGGGAACGCGTGGGTGCGACGGACCTGCCAAATATTGACGAATTGTCGGCGGGTAGACGCTCTGAGCTCCAGACACTCCCAGTGATTGAGACGACACGTGAAGATGTATGGCGATATCTTGGATTCAAGCACGTAAATGGACCCTCGAGTTGGGGCTCATATGCGAAAGCACAGTACATCGCTCAAGTTCACAATGAATTTGGCGTGCCACTTGACGACATAGCCACTCAAATAGGAGACTATAGTAACACGGTTCGGCGGATGTACCGCGGACTGATGGTCATAGAGCAAGCAGAAAATGCACAAGTATTCAGTAGAAAAAATGTGTTGAAATCTAGGTTTTACTTCAATTACATATACTCTGCTGTGACGATGACCGGGGTAAGAGATTTTTTGTCGCTCGACTCAACGGATCCCGAAGCGCGAGAGCCGGTTCCAAATACTAAGATTGGGGAGTTAGGAGAGTTATGTCTGTGGCTTTACGGAGATGCGACACGCAATGTACAGCCCATAGTCAGAACGCAGAACCCCGACCTAGCAGTTCTCGACAGCGTGCTAAAGCATTCAGCGTCCACCGCCGCGTTAAAAGACGGCTTCTCACTTGATGTAGCGAAGGACATTCGGGAGGGAGATGATCGAATTTTCCGTCGTTCGGTCCTTGATGCTCGCATCTCACTACAACGCGCGCATAGCACGTTGTCAACGGGATACGCATCTGACGACACCGAAGTATTTCTGATCGCAACCGAGGTTGAGGAGCTAGCGTCCGATCTTATTGCCGGAATGCGACAGAAGAAGACGCAGGCAAGGCGCCGAGTGGCAGCGGAAGCCGAGGATCGATGAATTCAGTTTTCGTTATTTCGAACACTGACGACCAAATGGTGTTTCATGCTGATTGGGTCGAGACAATGTGCATTTTTGCGGCGGACGGAAGTGCGTCAGAGGAGGATCTGTATCGTGCTCTGAGTCAAGAAGGGGGACGTTCAGACAATAAAGCTCGCGAATTAGCCCACGATGCGTTCATCGAGCTTGCGGACCGAACTGTCGCATGTGGCAGTGCGAGCCAAGGTGCATACCCGTTTGAACTGAGTCAGCGCCGGAACAAGCTTAGTTTGGCTGACGGTCAAGACTGGCCAGAAAGCTCGATTCCCTATCTATTCCAATTGATGACGTGTCGTTGGAGCATGGCTTCTGTCGACCGCACACTCGCGAACATCGATCCTACTGCCGTGTTTGAAATGCTTTGTGCTGAGGTCTTGGGCTCCTTTTGGGGCACGTGCTCTGGGACGAGTGGCGCATTCGTATTCGGAACTGCGGCAGGCGCAACCCTGCCTACTTTCCCCGAAAAAGTCGCTCACATCGTATCTACACTTCGTGAAGGAGGGGCGTACAAAATCGCAGCCATTTCTCCTGGGGCTGGCGATGGCAAATTGGATGCCGTTGCATACAGGGTCTTTGCTGATCAGCGTCGTGGGGGGCTTATTGGCTTTGCGCAAGCAAAAACCGGAGAGAACTGGCGGCAGCACCTTACAAAGCTTCAGCCGAGGAGTTTCATGTCTAAGTATGTTACTTCGCCACTCGTCATAGATCCAGTGCGGATTTACATGGTGCCGCATCGAATTCACCACGACCGTTGGGAAAGTGACTCCCTGGAGGGTGGTCTCCTCTTTGACAGGTGTCGCATCACGCAATATGCAGACAGGGTCTCTCCGAACGTTCTCGAAAATGCCGATCGTTGGTTAAGGGCAGCAATTTCTGCGACAACTTATCCATGAGCTCGGGTACCCACCTCCCGGCCAATTCTGGACCTGTCGACCCCGAATTCTCTTTGCCTTTCCAAGCCGCTGGCCAGGATCTTGCTGACGCTCGAACACTTGCGAGTTCCTTTATTGAGTCCGAAGTGCTCAGTCCGTTGAGGTACCCAGGCGGAAAGCGCCGCCTCGCACCGCTTATTCATCACCTTCTCTCGGCGAACGAATACTTTCCGGACCTTACGGTCGAACCATTTGCTGGGGGTGCAAGCGTTGGTCTGCACCTGTTAACGCACGGTGTGACGTCTCGACTTGGTCTAGCTGACCTCGATGAACTTGTGGCGGCATTTTGGCAGACCGTCTTTTTCGATTCTGCATGGCTAGCAGCAGAAATAGACAAGGTAGAGGTAACCGTGGCTCAATGGGACGAGTTCCGTAATTCGGCAGCTTCCAGCACACGTGCCAAGGCCCTTAAGTGTCTCTTTCTCAATAGAACGAGCTTTTCGGGAATTCTATTCCCAGGTGCTGGACCAATAGGAGGCAGGATGCAGCAATCAAAGTACAAAATTGATTGCAGGTTCAACAGAGCAGCTCTTATAGGTCGGATTCTAAAGTTAGCAAAATTAGCTGACCGAATCGCATTCATCGAGAATTGCGGGTGGGAGGAGGCTTTCAACTTAGTAGAGTCTGCAACGGAAAACATGACGTCCGAGGAACCTTTTTTGTATCTGGATCCACCATTCTTCAGTAAAGCTGATAAGTTGTATCGCCATAGTTTTGTGGCAACCGACCATGAAGCTCTTCGCAATAGACTTGGCCAGACGGCTCTGCCATGGTTATTGAGCTATGACTCGCCAGAATGCGTCCGAAGCCTGTACTTCGGGCGAAACCAACGAGAATTAGGCGTCTTATATTCTGCTTCCTCCTCAACGAAGGTCAGGGGAGCCGGCGAAGCTCTGGTATCCAATGTGTTCGAATTGCATACCGAACATTATTAATCTAAGGCATGAGATCCAGTGTTCAGACACCAGAATCCTGAACTCGGGCCATGACGGTTCCCATCTTCTAACCACATCTCAAGTATCCACTGCGATCAAAAACGTTCTGGGAATCAATCTTGCGGATTTCAGACGTATGATTCCCGTAATCCTCTGATGTTACGGGCACAGCCCAGCATCGACGATCACAAGGGCAACTGCCCGAATCCGTGCGACTATAATGGGTCTTATGAGGGCAGGTGCGATTGCACTAACTGGGTTTTCTATTCTGTTGTACGGTGCGGCGTCTAATGCATCCGGGCCTCCGTCTCGCCTGCAGAAGGACAACAACTCCGTCGAGGAACGGGCCGCTTCGATTCTTCGGGTCAATTGCATTAAGTGCCATGACTCGGTTAAGAGGACGGGGGGAATTGACCTCACGAGCCGGGCGGTAGCCGTTGCGGCATCCGCGCTTAATGATAGAGAGCCGATGAAGGGCGAGCTCCTTCGCGAAGTGACTGAAGGCCGCATGCCGCCGACCGGCAAACTGCCGACGGAGAGTATTGAGCTTCTTCGACAGTGGATTCTCAAGGGTGCCCCGTATCCTACCGAGAAGCTGACGGCGATCAATCCAGCCATGATGCCGCTTTGGTCATTCCAGCCGGTGCGACCTCAACGCGTCCCTCGAACACCGTTCGACAAGCTTGCGCAGAACCCGATCGACAGTTTCGTGTTCGATCGGCTCGCCACAAACCGGCTTGCGCCCTCGCCTCGCGCCGACAAGCTTACGCTTCTTCGGCGAGTGACAATCGACCTGACCGGTCTGGCCCCGGCACCGAAAGAAATATCTGCGTTCCTTGGGGATCGTTCGCCAAAAGCGTACGAGAATGTTGTGGACCGCTTGCTGGCATCGCCCGCGTACGGCGAGCGGTGGGCACGTCATTGGCTCGACGTCGTTCGCTATGGCGAAAGCGACGGCTATGAACGAAATATCATACGCCCAAACGCCTGGCCGTATCGAGACTACGTGATTCGAGCGTTCAACCAGGATTTGCCATACACCCAGTTCGTCACCGAGCAGCTTGCAGGCGATACGGTTGGCAAAGGGGATCCCAATGTGGAAGCGGCGACTGGGTTTCTCGTCGCGGGAATCCACGATACGGTTGGAAACGCCACCGAAGAAGGGACGCGCCAGCAGCGCATCAGTGATCTGGAGGACATCACCTCAACGGCTGGGGCGGCGTTTCTCGCCCTAACTGTTGGTTGCGCACGGTGCCACGATCACAAGTTCGACCCGATTCCCCAACGCGACTTCTATCGGTTGGCGGCTGTTTTTGCGGGAGTGCGATTTGGTGAACGGCCCATCATCTCCGGTCCGGCTTTACGGAAAGCGCTTTTGGAAAGCGCGGATATTGCGAGGAAAGCGTTTCAAACCATCAATGCTCTGAACGAACTGGACGATAGCGCCAGACAGCGGGTGTTGAGCATGCCATCTGAGGCTGCTCCGGTTGCTTCCGAGAACTTGAGGCCAGCGGTCAACGCACGGCGAAACGTTGACACGTTCCCGGCGGTTTTTGGGCGTTATGTTCGGTTCACTGTCTTGGCTACGCGCGACGGAGCGGAACCGTGTCTCGATGAGTTGCAGGTTTACGGTCCGGGTAGCCATGAAGATCTCGCCCTGGCGACGAACGGGGCAGTGGCGACCGCATCCGGCCTCTTACCTGGCTTCGATGCCCATACGATCCCGCACCTGAACGATGGCCGGTTCGGGAACGAATACAGTTGGATTGGTAATGTGCGAGGCTCGGGCTGGGCTCAAGTCGCCTTACCCACGGCTCGAATGCTCAACCGTGTTGTTTGGAGTCGAGATGGCGCGGAAATACCTAGGTTCGACGATCGTTTTCCAACAAGGTATCGAATCGAGGTGTCCGAAGACGGGAATTCGTGGCAAACCGTCTCCACCGAGGCCGGTCGCTCGGCTCACGAAGGACGGGACTACGTACACCCTGACGCCCTGATGAAGGCGATGACTCGCGACGAACGGGCGCGCCGAGCCGAGCTTCAGGCAACACAGTCGGAACTTAGGCGAAAGAGCGAATCGCTTGCCGCGCTTTATACCGCCTACGCAGGCCAGTTCACGACTCCAGATCCCATGTTTGTCCTGCGGCGCGGCGATGTGATGCAGCGAGGAGACCCGGTTACACCCGGTGCGCTGTCGCAAGTGGAGACACTTCCTTGCGACCTCCTGCCGGCAGCGGAGGAAATGAGGACTTTCTCGCAAACTGTTGGCCCCTCCGCTCCGGTTCGCAAGCTCACCGACGCCCCTCAAGGAGGAGGGGAATTTGGGTTGGGGGGCAATTCTAAATTAGGTGGTGTTCTACGGTTACGTACAAAGCAACCGGAAAAAACTGCCCAAGGGCTTTCGGCAGGAAGCGATCCAGATGCTGTGTCCGCCAACTCGCCTAACGTAACAAGCAAGACGGAGCCACCGGAGTCAGCTCGTCGCATTGCGCTTGCGCATTGGATCGGAAATAATAAAAATCCTCTTGCGGCTCGCGTGATTGTCAACCGGATATGGCAATACCACTTCGGTCGCGGAATCGTGGGTACGCCGAGCGACTTCGGCCGGAATGGCGAGAAACCATCACATCCCGAGTTGCTCGACTGGCTGGCAAACGATTTCATGTCGCATGGCTGGCGGATGAAACGACTTCATAAAATGATCCTGATGTCGACAACCTATTGCCAATCAGGCGCGGTGAGCACGAGTGGCCTCAAGCTCGACGCCGGTAACCGATTCCTTTGGCACATGCCGCTGCAGCGGATGGAAGCCGAGTCTTTACGGGATACGATTTTGGAAACGAGCGGCAAATTGGACCGGCGAATGGGCGGTCCAGGTTTCCAGCTATTCAAATACAGCGAGCTGAATGTCGCCAGTTACGATCCGCTTGATCAATACAGTCCTGAAACGTGGCGGCGTAGCGTCTATCGAGCTTCGGCCCGGGCGATTCGCGACGATTTGCTCGAAACATTCGACTGTCCGGAGTCCGCGCAACGCGAACCAAGGCGAGCGACCACAACGACTGCGCTTCAAGCACTGAGCTTGCTTAATGGAGCCTTTTTGGTCCAACAGTCTGGGTTCTTCGCGGATCGCGTGCAGCGTGAAGCGGGAGCTAACCGGAAGGCCCAAGTAAATCTCGCCTTTCAGCTCGCTTTCGGCCGTCTACCCCGGTCCGATGAATGTAGGGCAGGATTACGCCTCGCCGACGATCAAGGCCTGCCTACGCTTTGTAGGGCGCTGATGAACGCAAATGAATTTCTTTACTATTGACCTCAAGAGAGTGAATCACGGTCTCACACGTGCCTGAAGAGATTCCAAAAACTACTCATTATGGGTTTCTTGGATCGATGCGAAAAACTGAATAAGGACAACGGTTAGACTCTCAGGAGATGAATAACTGGATTGTAAGCCTGGTCATCGGATCTACCGGCATTGGTTTTGGAGCCAGGCAAAAGACGGCAGCCTATCAGTTTCCACCTTCACGAAGCAGTATTGCGGTCCAGGTCGATCCGGGCTCGGGCAGTTATTCGATTATCCTTCCTGGCACTTCTTGGAAGTTAGCGGGAACAGTCCGGAGCGGGTTGTCCCACGTCAAGAAGCGCCGAGGCCGCGATCGGGCGGGAACCTTCCAGGAAATCTCTTTTGAATGGAACTCAGGAAGTTCTCTTCGTGGGACTATCCGCCGATACGACACGGTTCCGGTGGTTTGGTTTCGAGTTCACTATCTGGACACCAGGGAGAATAACGGAATTGTCTTTCCGAAGTTCGATTCGTTTCCCGCCGGATTGAACACGTTCAGCTATCAGGATCGGACATTTGCTCCTCCGACGTTTGGGTTGGCTCAAACCTCGACGCCATGGCTCTTCTTCGACTCTCAAGCCAACTCGCTCCTGCTTTCTCCGGCATCGAATTTCATGGTAGCCAAGATGGTAGGAGACGAAGAGTCGTCGGTGGGCGTTGGCCTAAACTCAAGGCTAACTCGAGTGCCGGCCGGCCTCGATCAGGATTCGTTGGTTGTTGCTTCATCGGGAATCGGCAACGCGTGGGATGCTTGGGGAAGTGCCCTCAGAGGGCTCTATCGAAGGGAGATTCCAAAGCCATCCTCCGAAGTCATACTCGAGAAGCTTGGCTACTGGACCGATAACGGAGCGGACTACTATTACAACTACGACCCCGACCGAGGGTATGCCCAGACCCTACTAGACCTCAAAAGGGGGTACCAGAAGGAAGACTTGCCGCTTGGCTATCTCCAACTCGATAGCTGGTGGTACTCGAAGTCGGCAGACGATCCATCTGGCAAACCTGGTGGCACCAAGAAGAACTCGAAACTTCCAGAGGAGAGTTGGAATCGCTACGGGGGCCTTATGGAGTATCGCGCCCACCCGGCCCTGTTTCCGCGTGGTTTGGCGTATTTTCAGCGCCAGCTCGGTTTGCCACTTGTCGTTCACAACCGTTGGATTGATCGCAAAAGTCCCTATCACGACCGATATCAGATTTCAGGGATTGGGGCGGTCGACCCATTGTGGTGGAGCGATGTCATGAATTACCTTTCAAGCGCCGGAGTCAACTGCTATGAGCAAGATTGGCTTGATCCGATCTACGCCAACAGCCCGGATATGTCTTCCACGGTCGGACCTGCCGATGCCTTTACAGACGGCATGGCGGATGCGGCAGCCGCCCGCCATTTGACTCTTCAATATTGCATGGCCACTCCCCGCTTTTTCCTTCAAGGCGTGAAGTATCCGAATCTAACCACCATTCGCACTAGCGGAGACCGATTTGAGCCGAGAAAGTGGGCGGATTTTCTCTACGTCTCGCAGCTGGCTCAGAGTGTAGGAATCTGGCCCTGGTGCGACGTATTCAAAAGCAGCGAAACTGGCAATATGATCCTCTCCGTTCTTTCAGGGGGGCCAGTTGGGACAGGTGACGGCATCGGGAAGCAAAGCAAAGAGAATATCTTGAAGGCGGTCCTTCCGGACGGAGTTATCGTCAAGCCGGACAGGGCGATTGTGCCTTGCGATCAGACTTACTTGGATGGGGCCGGGCAGAGAACCAATCCGTTTGTCGCATCTACTTATACCGATCACGCGGGGTTGCGAACGACTTACCTATTCGCCTTCCCGCGATCAAAGACGGATAGGAACGTAGCGCTGAACCTCACCAAGTTCGGCGCGAAGTTCGGCGCCTACATTTACGATTTCAATACGGACAAGCTCGTTTACCACTCCTCAGACTCTCCTTTCCAGACTTCGATCGGCAGTGACGGATATGCCTATTTGATGTTTGTGCCGGAGACCAGCGAGCACATTGAATTGCTAGGGGATTTGGGAAAATTTGTGCCGACAGGAAAGCAGCGAATTTCCAAGATTGAGGATCGGGACCGGGGGGCTGTATGTGAAGGTTAACTTTGCGGTCGGAGAAAAAAGCGTTCTCTTGCAGGGCAAGAGTCTGGCGAAACCGTCTGCCGTTCCAATCGTAGGGACTGTGCGGCTAAAGTCATTTAATTCCAATGGACGATTTGTCTTTGAAGTCGCCCCGCCCAAGAATGGCCACAGCGCGAGATAACGCTACAGGGCAATTCCGATTGAGACCCCAAGGTGTAATTTTTTCCTGTATGGTAGATAAACACGTAAGTGATGTCCCGTAATTATTAGCTAAGGATTTGATGAAAGCGAAATCTATTGAGTTGGCAGCAATGGCGCTGGACCACGAAGAGCTCGTGAGCCGGCGGAGATTTCTGGGTCAGATGGGTACCGGGCTGGGAAGCATCGCGTTGGCTTGTTTGCTCGCGGAGGAGGCGGCGGCCACCGACACGAATCCTCTAGCCGCGCGACCTCCACACTTTCCTGCGAAAGCGAAGCGCATCGTGCAGATCTTCTGCCCCGGCGCGGTGAGCCAGCTCGACACTTTCGACTACAAGCCAAACTCATCCGTCGCGCCGTAGGAGAATCCTGCCTTCACACCCGCACCAGCCATCCAAGCCGTGAATCCCATCGGATTGTGGTCGCGACCCTCGCTGCCCGTTTGGTGGGTCGGCATGCGGCCAAACTCAGTGGTCCACAAAACGAGCGTGTCGGCAAGTAGCCCAGTTCGCTTTAAGTCGTGTAAAAGAGCGGCCGTCGGTTGATCCATGATCGGAGCATGGCGCTCATAGTCCTTCTTGAGCGTTTTATGGGCGTCCCAATTCAGATATCCGTCAACGGCCGACGCATGTGCGCCGCAATACACCTGGACAAACCGGACCCCTCGCTCAATCAGCCTTCTCGCAAGGATGCAATTTTTAGCGTATCCCGCCTTGACGGGGTCGCTGCTATCCGCACCATAGAGGGAAAGAGTCTCCGGCTTTTCGTGAGAGATATCGGTTGCTTCGGGTGCACTTAGTTGCATCCGAGCCGCAAGTTCATAAGCTCCCATCCGAGCCGAAAGTTCGCTCTGTCCTGGGTTGTTCCGCAAATGTTCTCGGTTCAGAGTATCGAGGAATTCGCGAAGTTCGTGCTCGCGGGCCGCGTCGCTGCCGTGAGGCGCCTTTAGATTGGCGATCGGCTGGTCGCTGCTGAACGGCGTTCCCTGAAAACTGGCGGGAAGGAAACCCCCGCTCCAGTTTGCGGGGCCGTTTGGCGGCATCCCGCGCGGGTCAGGGATCGCGACGAATGCGGGAAGATTCTGGTTTGTTGTGCCGAGGGCGTAGGTGACCCAAGCGCCCATACTGGGAAACCCTTCCAATATGAAGCCGGTGTTCATCTGCAGCATCGCCGGCCCGTGGGTATTGCTCTTTGCCGTGAGCGAATGAATGAACGCCATGTCGTCTACAGACTCGGCGAGGTG
>Ga0206958_1196_pt1 | contig 16219 bp, 11 predicted proteins | sample Alteio_BWOrgHeat_33_FD_152968 | JGI IMG/M metagenome (GOLD analysis project Ga0206958, IMG submission 152968) | Enriched cells from forest soil in Barre Woods Harvard Forest LTER site, Petersham, Massachusetts, United States -... | ecosystem: Environmental > Terrestrial > Soil > Temperate forest >... | reverse complement strand
TTATGACGACCCGGAACATTGAGTTCAAAATCCCCCACCTTACCCTTTTTGGTGTGGCAGGCAAAGGTTGACTTAAATCCATCCATGCGGATGTCTGCAGCATAAACATCAAAGCTATCGCTGGTCCCATAGGTGATGACCTTGATTCTTTGGGCACGCGCCAGCTGCATCAAACGTTCATCCTCACCGCAAATGATCAAGGCACCCTGAGGACGGGTGCAGGCCATAAACTTAGTATACGCCTCGATAATACCGTCCCAACTCTTATAAAAATCCACATGCTCGAAATCCATATTGGTGATGATGGAATACTGCGGATTGAAATACAAAAAGGTCCCATCGCTTTCATCAACTTCCGCCACAAAATATTTACCTTCACCCAAATTCGCGTTGTAGGTGGCTTGCCCATTGATGATGCCGCCCACCGCGGTGGTGGGACTCAAACCCGCCTGGATCAAAAGGCTTGAAATCATGGAGGTGGTGGTGGTCTTGCCATGGGCTCCGGCGACGGTGATGGCCGTCTGTTGATTGACCAGTTGCGCCAATACTTCCGCCCGCCTCAATGCCGGGATATTGCGGCTGCCTGCCTCGATCATCTCCGGGTTGTTCATGCGTATCGCCGAGGAATACACCACACAATCCGTGCCCTTGGTCACATTGCCGACCTTATGCCCGAGCAAAATAACCGCCCCTCGTTTGCGAAGACCCAAGGTCATTTCATTGTCTTTAAGATCGGAACCGCTGACCTTATGACCCTGGTCGATGAGCAAGGAAGCAAGCGTCCCCATGCCGATGCCGCCGATACCGATCAAATGATAATGTTTAGCCATGCTTATCCTTGCAGGTGGTCGAGCCACGCTTGATTAAGATCGTTGATGGTGTGAAACCTTAAATAAACTTTGTGCAGCGCCTCAGCAAAAGGCACGTTATTCTTGAGCTCATCGCACAAAAGATTAAATTCATGCTCACCTAATTCCGTGATCATGTAATACACAATGCTGGCAGACTCGCTGTAAAATAAATCCACGATCTGTCCATTGGTATTCTTATATAATCGCATATCAGAGAGCCGCATTAAAGGAATAAATTGACCATTTTCAATCGCGGTTTTGACGACAGCGTCGGCACCCAACCGTTTAGCCTTTTCCTGATAGATGGCGACCCCTTCTTCGAACCACAAGGGCACTGCCGCTTCAAAGCCGATGTAATCCCTAAAGACAATATGCCCCAATTCGTGCGGCAAGGTGGTGTCAAAAAATCCGGCAATCTCAGGGTAGGCCTTGATCGTTTTAGCTTGCGCAAAAGCCGCTCCATGCGACCAAACAGCCTGACCTCCGTTGGTGACATAGTCTTTGTGGTCGTTATAAATGTAAATTTTGATCCTGTCTTTCATCGACCAGTATTTCTCGAAAAGACCGAGATTATCGGCCACGCGTTTGAATTCATCCTCGGCCGTGTCCATCGTCGTCTGCACAAAGTCCTCCGGAACATTTGACTTATAAAAAATCTCAAAGTCTTGTCCCCTCATCGACTGCCAAGTATCCGTCTCATCAGCAAATAATAGGGGACAGCTCCCTATGATCAAAATTAGGGACAGCCCCCAATTTCTCATAACCCCTCCGTCACTAAAGCCAATTGTAACGCGGCATCAGTTTGGAAGAGCCCCTTGGTTTTCTTTAAAATATCTTCTTTAGTCCAGTTCTCAAAGAGCAATCGGCTCACCGCTTCTTTGAGTGATGCCTTGGTCAAATCTTTCTGTTCGATGATGACGGCCGCGCCCTTCTGTGCCAAAACCTCCGCGTTATATTTCTGATGATTACCCGCGAACGGATACGGCACCAGCACCGCCGGTAAACCTAAAAGTCCAAGTTCACTGATGGTCGCAGCCCCGGAGCGGGCAATGATGATATCCGCCGCCGCGTACGCGGCCGGCATATCATCGATAAAAGCGTAGGCTTTGACCGGCAACGCTTGGGTCTTGTAACGCTGTTCATACGTCGAAAAATCTTTCGCCCCTGTCATATGGATGGCTTGAAAATCGGCCGCGAAATCCTTCATCAAATCCGAAAAAATTTCATTCAGCTTATGGCTGCCTTGCGAGCCTCCGATCAATAAAATCGTCTTACGCTCGTCCGCAAGTCCGAAGACCTTCAGGCTTTCCTTCTTCGAGGGTATCGCGCTGTGCCGGCAGGGGCATCCGGTCCAGACTACCTTCTCAGGATTCAAATACCGCCGGCTGGCCTCAAAACTGATCGCCACCTTCTTGACCATCGTCGCCATCAGAGCGTTGGCCTTGCCTGGGACCACATTTTGCTCGTGGATCAAGACCGGACGGCGCATCAAAAATCCGGCCATCACGACGGGAAATGAACCATAGCCGCCAAAACCGATGATCTTATCCGGCGCATTGCGGCGGATAACGCCAAAGGCGCGGAATATCGCTTTAGACATAATCTTGCCGAAACGAAGCCATCCCAAAAAAGAACGGTCATTCAAGCCTTTGGCAGACAGCGCAAAAACCGGAAAATCCAAGGCCTTAATTTTTTCTTCATTGCCTCCCAAGACACCGGCAAAACTGACATGATGACCCCGGACGCGCAAGGCCTTGGCTGTCTCAATGGCCGGAAAAATATGCCCACCGGTACCGCCGGTTGCAATCAATACCTTCATATACCGCCCCTGTCATTCCCGAATGTTTTTATCGGGAATCCATTAATAATCTTCAATTTTAGAAATATTCAGCAGTAAGGCAATGGCCATCAGATGAAAAATCAACGCGCTTCCGCCGTAAGAAATGAATGGCAAAGGCAACCCCTTAGTCGGAAAGGCACCGATGCTGACACCCACATTCACCATGGCCTGCAATCCCAGCATCATCACAATACCCATGCCTAGAAAATACCCGAAGGGATTATTGGTCTGGCGGATGATGCGCGTCCCCTGCCAGATGAAAAGCCCGAAGAGAATGATAATGCTCAATGTACCCACCAGCCCAAGTTCTTCGCCGATGATGGAAAGGATAAAATCCGTGTGCGCCGCCGGCAAATAAAACAGCTTCTGTTGGCTATGGCCTAAACCCACCCCGAAAAGACCGCCGGAGCCTAAGGCAATCTGCGATTGGGTCAACTGAAATCCGATGCCCTGACTGTCCTGCCATGGATCCAAAAAGGCAATGATACGCGCCATGCGATACGGTTCTTTGGCAATCAAGTAAACGACCAGCGGCACTGCCGAACAAAAAATCAAACCCAGATGCCACAGCCGCGCCCCGCCTAAAAACAACATCGTCATCGTCACAACCGCCATTTCAACCGTGGTCCCCAAATCCGGCTGCTTGACGGTCAAGGCGCACAGCACACCCATCACGAGTAAGGGCGGCAGAAATCCTTTTCTAAAACTGGTGATGACCTGTTGCTTACGCGCCAAAAAATCCGCCGTGTACATGATCATGGCGAGCTTCGCCAGTTCGGAAGGCTGAAAATGAAAAACGCCGATCTTAAACCAGCGACGAGCCCCATAGCTCTCCTTGCCGATATGAGGCACCAGGACCAGCATCAAAAGAAAAATGGAAATCAAAACCAAGGTCCGGGCATGAGGCTGAAGCTGACGGTAATCGATGCGCATGACAAAGAAAGCCACGACCAACCCAATGCTTAAAAAAAACAAATGCCGTTTCAAATAATACAAACTATCCCCAAAGGTCTGCATGGCATTGACACAGCTGGCCGAATAAATCATGACCATCCCCACACAAATCATGGTCAACACCGTCTCCATCAAATTCACCCGTTCTTGTCTCATAATCTCTCCAAACATGTCACCCCCGAATGCTTTAATCGGGGGTCCAAATACAACAAAACATCAATATTATTCACCTTAAATTATTCACAATCTCTTTAAAAATCCGTCCCCTGTCCTCATAATCCTTAAACATATCAAAACTCGCACACATGGGCGAGAGCAACACACATTCTCCTGGCTTAGCCACATGGCGGGCCGCTGTCACCGCCTCTTCAAAAGACGTAAACGTATCAACTGCCACCACATCCCCGAAGGTCGATTTCATGATATCCCGCGCCTGGCCGATGGCGATCATGTGCTTGACCTTCTGGGCCACCAAAGGCTTTAAGGGCGCATAATCCAAATGCTTGTCCAAGCCGCCACAGATCATGATAAGCGGTCGATGCGCCCTCTCCAGCGCCCACCGGCCGGCCTCGACGGTGGTTGACTTGGAATCATTGATAAAATCAATACCCCCTAAATCCCGCACAAATTCCAGACGGTGCTCGACACCTTTGAATTCGGCAAACACCTTCATGCAAACCTGGTCGCTGATCCCTAACGCATGCGCCGCTTGCAGGGCGGCCAAATAATTGGGATTATCCACCACCCCCTCGCCCTTGACGGGGAAAGCCAAACGAGCATCGGATTGATTAAAGAATAACACCTTCGATTTCAACCGATCCACAAGCTTGCGATGCAAAGGTTCCTGAAAATTCAACACCGCAAAATCCTCAGGTCCCTGATTGACCAAGATCCGGCACTTGGCTTCAAAATATTCCTGCAAATCCTTATGCCGGTCGAGATGGTTCTGGCTAAAATTCGTCCACACCGACACATGCGGCTTAAAATGAATAGTGCTTTCCAATTGAAAAGAACTGATCTCCAAAACCACGATATCTGACGCTGTCAAATCCAATACATACTTGGAAAAAGGACTACCGATATTGCCGCATAAACACACCCGTCGCCCTGAGGCCTTGATAATCTCTGCGATGACGGTGGATGTAGTCGTCTTGCCATTACTGCCGGTGACAGCCACAATGGGGCAAGGGCATAAACGAAACGCAAACTCAATCTCCCCCATCACTTCGATGCCACGTTCACGGGCCCAAAGCACCGGCTCAGCATCCCGACGCACCCCCGGACTCAAAACCACATAATCACTGTCCTGAATAAAATCCTTGGTATGCCCCCCCGCTTCAACAAGCGTACGCCCTTTATCACCCCCACGACCACCAAGAGAGTATTCGCCATTGACATATAAGCGGGAATCCAGAGTATCACCAATCGCCTTACTATCCGAAATCTTCGCGATTCCCCCCAACCGTAAAACCACCTGCGCTGCCGCAAGCCCGCTTCTGGCGGCACCAATGATGGTTATCTTTTTGCCTTTAACGTTGAAACCCATTAGCGAATTTTTAAGGTGGTGATCGTCAACATGGCCAGAATAATGGCCAGGATCCAAAAGCGGACGATGATTTTATTTTCATTCCAACCGGACAACTGCAAATGATGATGAAACGGCGACATTTTAAAAATACGTTTACCCGTGAGTTTAAAAGAAAAGACCTGCAGAATCACTGAACCTGCTTCAATCACAAAAACGCCACCTAAGACGACCAGCCACAATTCCTTTTTGATCAATACCGCAATCATCCCCAAACTTCCACCCAAGGCGAGCGACCCCACATCACCCATAAAAACACTGGCCGGATAACAATTAAACCATAAGAAGCCCAGACTCGCTCCCACCATCGCAGCACAAAACACCGCCAGTTCGCCGGCCCCGGGCACATAGGACACATACAAATACTCGCTCATATCCACGTTACCCGCCACATAACTTAAAATCGCCATGGTAAAGGCCACCATCAGGGTGCTGCCGATGGCCAAGCCATCCAATCCATCGGTCAGATTGACCGCGTTGGAAGAACCCACGACGACCAGAACCACCCAGAATACAAAAAACGGACCCAAATTAATAATGAGATTCTTGAAAAACGGTATGTCCAGATTGGTCGTGATAAACGGGTATAAATACACAAAAACACCGACGACAAAAGCAATCAGGATCTGCCAAAAGGACTTCACCTTGGCCGAAAGACCCCGGTGGGAGCCAATGCCTTTTAATTTGATATAGTCATCTAAGCCCCCTAAAATCGCCAGGGACAAACAGGTTAGGGACGTCATGCGCACAAACAAATTGGACCAATTGCCCCAAAGCCCGACGGAAATAAGAATACTTCCAACGATAAATACCCCACCCATGGTGGGCGTGCCTTCTTTCTTGGCTTGAAACTGGTCAAGACCCGGCGCATCATGGCGCTTGGCCGATTCACCGATACGTTTTTTGCGGGTCAAATGGATGAAGATCGGCCCCAGGATCATGCACAGCAAAAACGCCGTGACCGCGGCCATGCCGGCGCGAAAGGTGATATAACGAAAAATATTAAAATGGGTGGAATTATAAAAATACTGTGAGAAGAAATAAAACATTTTATCCTGATCCTTTGGGAGAGGCGAGCAAGAACTCGGCAACTTGCTCCATGCGCATACGCCGGGAACCTTTGATTAAAACAGCATCTCCGTTACGAAAAACCCTCGCTAAACATTTTTGCGCGGACTCGACGTCCGTGCAAGTAAATACCTGCATTTTTTGCCCCACCCCTTTGAGGCGCACCGTCATGAGTTTAGCCAGCCGTCCGACCGTGATCAGCACATCAATCCCTGCCGCACTGATAACCGGACCCATCGCCTCATGCAAATCACGCGAACGGCTGCCCAATTCCAACATATCAGCCGCGACGAAGATCCGCTGCGAGCTGGTTTCGATGGCCTGCAAGGTCTGCAGCGCCGAGCGCATGGACACCGGATTGGCATTATAGCTGTCATTGATCATCCAGCCGGTACCCAGCTTAAGGATTTGCCCGCGACCCTGGGGAAATTCAAAAGCTTTGAGTGCGGCCAAAATCGTCTTCAGAGGAATTTTGAATAAAACGCCACAGCTGGCCGCGGCCAGGGCATTATAAATATTACTCGTCCCGCAGGAATTCAATTGCGCCTTGCGGCCTTTGACCTCAAAGGTCAATGACCGCCCGGCGTGGGGACAAATCTGCGCGGCCTGTAGATCTGCTTTGGTCTGGATCCCATAGCGCATCACTTTAAAACGGCGTTTACGGTTTATTTGTTTGGACAACAGAGAGTCATCGGCATTGATAATGACCGTCGAGTGCGCATCAAGAAATGCGGTCAAATCCCATTTTTCTTTGAGCACGCCTTGGATCGTTTTTAATCGCTCCAAATGCGATTCGCCAATATTCGTAAAGACGGCGACCGTTGGCCTCGCCACATCCGCCAACCATATGATATCCCCCGGCTGATTCGTGCCGCATTCCAACACCACCATCTGATGCGTCTTCTTTAATTTCAGCAAGGTCAAAGGAACACCGATATGATTATTCTGGGTCCCTTCGTTTTTGAGCACCCTATATTTACGACTCAAGACCGCGGCGATCATTTCCTTGGTCGTTGTTTTACCCGCCGAACCGGTCAAGGCAATGACAGGAACCTTAAAACGCAGGCGATGAAACCGCGCGATGTCGCCCAAGGCGCGAACAGTATCCTTGACCAAGATGACACAGACTTTTGAATCCCGCACGACCACCGGCTTATGCACCACGATCACCCGCACGCCACGAGCCACCACCCCGTCGATAAAATCATGCCCGTCAAAAACATCCCCCTTGATGGCCATAAAAAGCTCACTCTTTTGAACAACCCGGGAATCGATGGAGACAGATTTCACTTGTGTCTGAGAAGTCCCCTGCACCAATTTGCCGTTGGTGGCTTTTATGATGTCGCTAATGCTAAACATCTCGTACTCTCCTGTCACCCCCGAATGCTTTAATCGGGGGTCCAAACACAACCATACATCCAACTTCTTTATCTAAGAAATTCCTTTATAATCTCCCGCTCATTAAATGGGATGGTCTTATCTCTAAAAATCTGATAATCCTCATGCCCTTTGCCGGCGATAAGCACCACCTCACCCTTTTGGGCGAGCTTAAGCGCGCGGCCGATGGCCTCCGTGCGATCCACACACACTTCATAATTCTTCTTGGTAAATCCAGTAAGGATCTCATCAATGATCGCCTGAGGATCTTCGCTGCGCGGATTGTCACTCGTGACCACGGAATGATCCGCCAACTCACTTGCCGCCTTGGCCATTTTCGGCCGCTTGGTGCGATCACGGTCACCACCGCAGCCGAACACTAAAATTATTTTTGATGTGGTTACCGCCCTCAAGGCCTTTAAAACATTAACCAACCCATCTTCGGTATGCGCGTAGTCGATGAAAATAAAAATACCTTTATCGTTATTGACCGGCTCAAGCCGCCCCGGCACGTGGGTCAGCCGCTCAATGCCCTTTTGCACCAGCACCGGATCAAACTCTTGGGACACGCCCCAGGTAAAGGCTGCCAGAATATTATAGACATTGTGCTTGCCGATAAAACGGGTGTTGATGGTCACTTGACCTTGAGGAAATGCAATCTCAAAACGGCTGCCGCTCAGATGATAGTGGATATTGACGGCGCGCACGTCGGCCGCTTCATCAATGGCATATCGCCATATGGGGCCTTGACATAACAGGCGTTTGCCATAATCATCGTCGACATTGATGATAGCCGCGGCGTTCTGGCCTAAACCCCGGAACAACAAGGCCTTGGCCTTAAAATAACTTTCCATATCTTTGTGATAATCCAAGTGGTCCTGGGTCAAATTCGTAAAAATCCCGGCTGTAAAATCAATGCCTTTCAGACGCCCCTGGTCCAAGGCATGGGAGGATGTTTCCATGACGCAATAATCCACCTTGGCCTCAACTAACTGCGACAAGAAACGCTGATTATCCAAGAATCCGGGAGTGGTATTCTTAGACGGAATGGTTTTATCGCCCACCCGATGATTGATGGTCCCTACCACGCCGCAGGTTTTACCTATCGTATGAATGATCGATTCCATCAAATACGTGATGGTGGTCTTGCCGTTGGTGCCGGTGATGCCAATGCTCTTGATTTTCTGGGAAGGAGAACCATAAAACCGCTGACCAATGACCTGTAAAAATGCCTTAGGATCATCGACTTCCAGAATACATACCTTATGTATGTCATCCCCCAATATTTTAATTAAGTCATTCCCTCCACCACTCACAATCACCTTCGCCCCCCGGCTTAAGGCATCCTTAATAAAATCCTCACCTTTAAATTTAAAACCGGACAAAGCCACAAACAATCCATCGGCCTGGTCCTCGCGGGAATCGCAAGACACCATCCGCACCTCAAAATCGCCCCAGGCCGCAGGCAGAGGCTTAATATAAAACCCTTTAATTAATTCACTGAGGAGCATATCACTTTATATCAGGCATCCCATCATCGCCCATTAACTGCTGATGCTGGGTGTTGAGGTATTTCAGAGCATCTCCGACAACTTCCGCGAACACAGGACAGGCGACTGTGCCGCCGTAATACGCCGGATGAGGATCATCGAAGACCACGACCGCCGCCAAACGTGGATGGTCCACCGGCGCAAAACCCACAAAGGTGGCATAAAAATGCGAATGCGAATAAATGCCGCTCACAACTTTCTGGGCTGTTCCGGTTTTACCAGCCACGGTCACACCTGGGATGGCGGCCTTGGTGCCGGTACCTTCTTCGACGACCCCTTTAAGAATGGCTTTGATACGTTGGTCCGTCTTTAATGTAATAACCTTATCCAAAATTTGAGGTGTATGCTGCAAAATAATCTGACCCTGGTTGTCCTTAACATATTTCACCACATAAGGACGCATGTAAACGCCATTATTGGCGATCGCCGCAATGGCCCCCATCAATTGGATCGGCGTGACCGTCACTTCCTGACCGATGGGGATCGCACCAATGGAGGTTTTCGACCAGCGGTTCACTGGTTTTAAAATACCCGAAGCTTCACCAGGTAAATCAATACCGGTCTTCATCCCAAACCGAAAACGATGGGCATAGGTATAAAATCGCTTCGCCCCCAGGCGCTGGGCCACCTTGGTTGTGCCGATATTACTCGACTGCTCGATGACTTGCTTGAAGCTGATCGTCCCCAAAGGTTCATGGTCATGCAGGATATGATTGGCCACTTTATAGGAGCCGTGCTCGCAGTTGATCATATCGCTTTCATGAATCACGTTCTCCTGCAAAGCGGCGGAAGCAGTGACAATCTTAAAAACGGAACCCGGCTCGTAGGTAAATACAATGGCGCGGTCCGTGCGTGATTCCGGCGTGCTGTGGGAGGCTTCTTCCAAATTATAGGTGGGTCGATTAGCAAAGGCCAGGATCTCACCGGTCCGTGGATCCATGACAATGATGCTCGCCCCCTTGCAATTGTATTTCTTGTACATCCGATCAAGCGAACGCTCGGCAATATATTGGATGGTCTCATCGATGGTCAATACCACATTAAATCCGTCCACCGCAGGCGTATAACCTTTATCGAACATCAATTCGCGTGAACGCGCATCACGCAAAATGATCGCATGACCCGGCTGACCCTTGAGATATTTATCATAATCCCGCTCAAGACCATCCAAGCCATTATTATCAAGCCCTGCGAAACCGATCAAGTGGGAGGCCAAACTTTGATTGGGATAAAAGCGTTTGCTTTCCTTAATAAAGCCGATGCCCGGCAATTTCAAATCTTTGAGCGCCTGATAAGTCTCCTGCGGCACCTTGCGCTGAATCCAGACGAAATATTTATCCTTGTCGATTTTAGCCTGAATCTGTTTAGGATCGACCTTAAAAACTTCCGCCAATTTTTCAACCACATGATCAACCTCATGCTCCTGGCGCATGGCCCGGGCATTGGCGTAAATGGAATACACCGGAAGATTGATGGCCAGGGCGCGTCCATTACGGTCATAAATCGTCCCACGACGAGGCTCGAGCACCATGGAATGCTCATGCTGGCGTTCGGCCAAATGGCTTAGGAAATCAGAACGGAAAATCTGGATAAAGATAAGAAAACCGACAGAATAGGCAAAACCCGCGAATAAGAAAATCGATACCGCGGCAAAACGCAGTGGATACTTACGAAGAAACAATTGAACCTCTTGGGTTAACTTTTATTCCGAAGCTTTGGCTTCCTGGGCGCCTAAGAACGAAAACAAATTCCATACGGGGCTCGCAACAACCTTAGGCTTAGGTTGTATCAAATGACGCATGGGTCTAGTCTGCACCACCATGACCTTCACATTCACATTATCGGTAAATTGCAGGTCTTTATCGTGGTCCAAAAGCCGGCTGCCGATGTTGTTCGCGGATTCCAGCGTCAAAATCTGATGACTTAAGGCGCCATTGCTGTCATTTAATTCGTGGATGATTTTTTCTTTATCCTTGCCGTTGTAGGACAACTCAAAGATCTTCATCTGCATATGTATATAAAGCAATGCCATTATAGTCATAAAAATGGCAATTTTAAAATAGGCTTTCAAACTCATTTTAATCCTCGTACCATCGTCCTGTCACCCCCGAACCTTCACCCTGTCACCCCCGAATGCTTTTATCGGGGGTCCAAACACAGCAAACACTTCTTACCATCAACCAATTCTTTCAATCGCTCTCATTTTGGCACTACGGCTGCGCGGATTTTGCTCACATTCCTCGTCCGACGCCACCAGCGGTCTTTTAGTCAAGACCGCCCCTTCCTTCATCAAGCCCCACGACTTAAATTTAGTCTTCACCAGGCGGTCTTCCAACGAGTGGAATGAAATCACACACAGGCGTCCACCGCTTTTAAGCATCCGGAAACACTTCTCCAACCCCAGAGAGAGCGTTTCCAATTCTTCATTGACGGCGATGCGCAAGGCTTGGAATGTACGGGTCGCGGGATGAATGCGGCCACGTGTATAGCCATGCGGCAAGGCGCGTAAAATAATATCCGCCAAATTTTTAGTACTGGTGATCTTCGCCTTCGAGCGCTGCATCACAATCGCCGCGGCGATGCGACGGGCGAAACGTTCCTCGCCAAATTCAGAAATAATCTTTTCCAGTTGATCTTTCTTCAGAGTATTGATTAACTCTGCTGCCGTGGCACCGCTCTCCTGGTCCATGCGCATGTCCAAGGGCCCGTCGCTTTTGAAAGCAAACCCCCGGGCTTCATTATCCAGCTGGAAGCTGGAAATACCAAGGTCCAACAAAATTCCATCGACAACGCTAACTTTAAGGCTGGCTAAGAGTGAATCGATGCTGCCGAAAGTCCCTTTTAACAAATCAATCTTTAATTCTAAAGGAGCTAACTTTTTCTGTGCGAGCTTTAAAGAAGCGTTGTCGCGATCTATCCCGATCAAATGACCGCGCGGCCCCAACGCCTGGGCCATCAATAATGAGTGTCCTGCTAAACCCAAGGTGCCATCCACCGCCACTCCACCCGAAGGCAGAGCCAGAAGCTCCAAAGCCTCCTTAGGCATAACGGATATATGTAAATTTGTATCCATGTCATTCCCGCGAAAGCGGGAATCCAGTCCTAACCCATCCAACACTAATCCACATCCAGCATGTGCTCCGCGGTCTTCTCAAACTCCCCGCTGGATTTACTAAAGAACTCTCCCCAAGAGGCGGTTTCCCAAATTTCGATGCGGTTGGAAATACCGATTACAACCGCGTCCTTCTTGATGCCGGCAAAATCTTTGAGATACTGGGGAATGATAAACCGGCCCTGCTTGTCTGGTGCCACCTCGACGGCGCCCGAGAAGAACATGCGATTGAAGGACCGTGCCTCGCCTTTGGTAAACGAGAGGCTCTTAAACCGCTGTTCCTGGATGCGCCATTCGCCTTCTGCAAACATGAAAATACATTTATCCAGCCCACGCGTGACAAAAAATTTATCAACACCGTTTTCCTTCGCCACCTCGCGAAACCGCGCAGGCAAAATCAAACGGCCTTTGGTATCAATGCCGTGGCTATATTCGCCGTAAAACATACCTCTCCACTTCCCTCCACTTTAATCCACTTATGAACAGAGTATAGCCCTGTGGCTTTAGCTTGTCAAATACCATTAATAAATATTTATTCCCTGTCATCCCCGAATGCTTTAATCGGGGATCCACCACACATCCATCAACAATACTTAAATTAATCTTAAGAATTGATCTGCAGAAGCGACAACAACGAAGATTTCAAAGCAGGCGTAATACTGATAATAACCGGCACCAACCCATCCAATTGAATGTTCTCCAAATCCTGCTGAGCCACAGGCAACGCCACCCCACGCCCATCGCGCTTGATCTGCAAACGCAAATGCGCCGCGTTCATATCAATACCCCCGACATTTGACGAACCCTGTTTAATCATTTTGAAATCTACCATGGGCACTTTAGGATTGATGATCATAATTTTTCCATTATCAAATTTAAAGAATATAAAACCTGAAGGATGTCTTCGAATTTCCGAAACAACCCCCTCCTGGCCATCGTAATCTATCCGATCACCTACTTTAAAACCCACACCTTCTTTAAATGAAAATTTTTGTTCAGTGACGACACTTGAACTCTCAAAATATCCCGAATCCGCATCTTGCTCAAGAGAATTTATTGCCCAAGACATACCAACATATAAAGGAATAAGCAGACTTAATTTTTGAGCAATTAAGAATACAGAGTTTTCTTCTTTACCGGAAAGCAATGCACTCAATCTCGCATTAAATCTCTCTTTTGATATCATCGCCCCATCGACGCGCCCTGCCGCCACCGGATTCTCCGCCCTGAAAAATAGAGCCTCCTCAAGGTCTTCCCGATGTATCATCACAAAATGAACTTCACTGCCGGTCACCAAAAGTTTCGATGGCACCATGGCCATAAACACATGACCATTGCTTTCTTGATCGACAATAAATTGATCACCATGGAATTCCACCATGTCGCCGCTTTGAAGCGATTGCTCTTTCAAAGGCTCATACGTGATAAAATCCTTAGCCCTCAGAGATTTGATATGTATGCCAAGGTAATTGACGCTGCCCACCAAATCCGGACGTTTCAGACGACCAGACATAAACTTAATAAGTTCCAGCAGCACCTTGGCATTAAAAGCAACCGCGGCAGCGACAGGGACATGCCCCTTCAAGGGACTATAATTGCCGGCATATAACGATTGACCGTAGCGTTTGGTGAATTCCTGGTCTGCGAAATCCGCGAGGTTCTGCTCAGTTACATTTCCAATTTCCAAGTCAGATTCAATCGTCCAAACGATTTCATCAAATTCCTTTTCATCAACATCCAAAATATCGGCATCAAAGCGACGGTCCTTTGTCCGTTGGCCCATAAATTCAAGAAATGCATCGACAATCTCCACCGCCGTCGCCTCTTCCTTGCTACCGGGTTCGCGCCCCCTGACCTGTTGGACCACATCCAGCAGCTTCTTAAACGTATAAATCGGCAAAGATCCCAGGGCCATTTCGGCCAGAAACCCGTTTGTGCTCTGGTATTTTTGATGGACCTCAGCCATGGCATTGAGGGCATGCTCAAATTCTGGCTTATTCTCATAATTAATGGCTGAAACCCCTAGCAACGACAAACGCGCCAAAGGCCCGACGGTTTTCTCCCCATTGGCCAACGACTTTAATGTGATCAAAGACTCATTGAACGTCCTCATGGTCTCGGTAGAAGAAAGATAATGAATACTGGCCCTCATCGCCGCATCCGCCACTCTTTGCCTACGCACATCCACCACTTCCTTAAGCACATCAAAATCGGCATTAATGCGCGCCACCATCCACGTTGGTGTTTCGGGCAATGAAAAACGGTTGATGAGAATCTGTCGCATCTGTGAAAAGGTCATCAGCTCACGTGGATGGTCCAAGATATCCATAATTCCGTCGGTGATGACATCAGTTTTATCCGTTGCGACACCACTGTGCCGCCACTCTTGATCCAAGGCGCTCCTGATTTGACGCATGTCCACTTTACTTTTGAGCCGTCCCGTTTGCGCGTCCCCTTGCCAATATCCCCGACCCATCAACCACTGAATCACGGCATCCTCTCCCACCTTAAAGGTCTCAAGCCTTTTGACCACGCTTAAATCAAACCTCAAACGATCCTCAGGATTCTTTAAAGTATCTTGAACAATTGCCCGCCAGTTGCGATAAATCATACTCCACCGCTCTTGAACCTGTCGGCTATGGGCCAACAAATGACCATCAGTATGCCAAAATGCTTCCTTAAATACGGCGTAGCCGGGCTTCTCATTTAACGACGCCCTCGCCTTGGCGACCCATTCCGCCATATCGTCCGCCAATATATATGTCTCTATCGTTTTTAGAATTTCATCCGCCTCCTCATAACGTCCAGCTTCAAGTGCCCCTTGGTAGCGAATGACCATACGGTCCACATCACCCTTAGCACTGATCAAACGAATATCATCCCTCATAAAACCATCTCTATCGGCGCGATCCAATTGAGCCGCGTAGCCCCGCACGTCTTCAATGACCTTAGCCGCAGCTTTAAGATTTTTATTACGGATATACTCCTCCAGATGATTCTTCCAGGCATTGACCGCCCTTGTCATTTCTCCCGTCGATGAATCTTTGATTTGGTCTAATCTGACTCCGGCATTCGCTAAATCCCGTTTATCCGTACCATTAAGTTTCGTCCAATAGATCTCGAGCGTGCTCAAAATATCTTCGGCCTTATCCCATTGCTTGAGGCGCACGGCATCCTCGAAACGGACATGCCATTCTTTCAAAGCCTTCTTCATATCCTCTGCCAATTGGGTAACATATTCCCGCTGAAGCTCATCCGCCAATCGCACCACCTCATTGGGAGACCTCGGCTTTCCAAGAATACGGCGTCGTAACTCCTCATACATCCCATCAAATTCCGGCCTGTGAATATGCAAACTCTCCCGAGCCGCCCGCCATTGTGCTTTCAAATCATCATCAAGCCGGTAATCCGCATGCAAAGGCAGTTCATGCCCAGCCAGCCGCCGGACGAAAGTCGCAAACTCCATGACCGCCTCCGGCGTCAGCACAACCCCTTCTTGCGCCGATGCCGATGCCTGCTCTTGCGCCTCTGGCCTATCTTTGCTTTCCAAGACTTTCTTTAGTGCGCTGATCCACCGTCTCTGCGCATAGGTGGCGGGGGCTTCATCCTGATAAGCTTTGATCCATCGTGCCAAAAGCTTTCCAAAATCCGCACTAGGCTCGGTGAACGGCTGCCCCGTTGCTCTTGCCACTGTTCTGATTTGAAAAACAAGAGCGTCAGCCAGATAATTCATATCCCCTGTTCCATTGATGTATTGTTCATAAAGACTTATGGCGGGCTGGACTTCATTAAGTTCAAGACCTCTTAACAGCAAATTCAAAACCTCTCTGTCTTCCACACTGATCTGCGCCCGGTCGCCGTTGTCGTAAGGAAAAACCACAT
>Ga0206958_1195_pt1 | contig 16230 bp, 19 predicted proteins | sample Alteio_BWOrgHeat_33_FD_152968 | JGI IMG/M metagenome (GOLD analysis project Ga0206958, IMG submission 152968) | Enriched cells from forest soil in Barre Woods Harvard Forest LTER site, Petersham, Massachusetts, United States -... | ecosystem: Environmental > Terrestrial > Soil > Temperate forest >... | reverse complement strand
GCGCGGATAAGACCATAAAACAACCGCGAGACCCTTGGCTTTGGCTTCGGCGGATAATTCGCGGAATTCCTCATACTGCGCATACATCGCATCCGATCCCGGATAGACCGTGAAACCGATCGCGGCGCATTTCAACCGCACCGCGTCATTGACGCTTGCGGTCACCGCCTGATCAGCGCCTTCTTTCTGGCGTGACAAGCTGTTGGCGCTGTTCATTTTGAGGATGGTCGGGATCGCTCCGGCAAATGTGTCGGCTCCGGCAGCAATCATCCCCAAAGGCGCGGCATAGGCGTTGAGGCCCGCATCGATGGCAAGCTGGTAATGGTAATGCGGGTCGTAGGCGGGCGGATTGACGGCAAAGCTGCGCGCGGGGCCATGCTCGAAGCCCTGATCGACCGGCAAAATCACCATGCGACCGGTACCGCCCAGATGCCCCGTCATCAGCATGCGGGCGAGATTTTCCTTGGTTCCGGGCGTTTCGCCCTCATAACCATCGAGAATTTTGCGGACGGCGGGGGTTGGCATTCGGGATTCGGCATTCGGCATTTGGGGAACCAGCAGTTAGAGTAGATAGTCGAGGCTGAAATTAAAAGGCTATGGCCAAAAAGACAACCCTTGCCGTTCGTCTTGTGAAGGCGGGAAATAGAGGCTAGATTTCCTCTAAATGCCAAATGCCAATCCCCGAATCCTGAATCCTGAATCCCGAATGCTCCCGCAATCCGGTATCGCCATCGGCCCGATTTTGTTCGTGCTGGCGATTTTGGCGTTGCTGGCCGTGGTTATTGCGGCTGGCTTCGGCGATTTCGGCATTGCCGGGGTCGCCGATCGCATCACAGCGGATACGCAAAGCCAGGCGAGCCTTATCCGTACTAAAATCAATGAATGCAACGTCAAATACGGCACTGCGAATAATTTTGACGGCTTCCCGGCGTCCGATGCGACCAACGGCACGCTGGTTTCGGCAGTCAATTGCAGCGGCGACGCTTATGTAGGGATCGGCTCAAATTTATGGTCGGGCGCGCGCGCAACCACTTTGCCACCGCCGACAACTGGGTTCGGGCCATGGTATTACATCAACACCAACGCGATCGGGCTCGGCGGCGTGCCGATCGGCGGACGCTGCATCTGGAAAACAAGGATGCAAAGAAAGTTTATGAAGAAAAGCAAATCCCGATTGCGACACTGCCGGAGCGCGTGAAACACATCATGCAATGCTGTTTCAATGGCAAACGCATCGTAGTATTTTCTGGCGGTGCAGCAAAGGGCGAGGACAGCGTCATCGAGGATGCGCGCGCGATCCATGCCGGCGGCGGCAACGGCTCCATCATCGGCCGCAACTGCTTCCAGCGCCCGCGCGAACAGGCGCTTAAACTGCTCGACGAGATTATCGGGATTTATAAGGGGCAAGTTTAGGGATTTTTCATATGAACCAACGGGTTAGGGAAAATAATCGGATTTTTGTTGTATTACGCCCTCAAATTTTCTAGGGTCGGACGCAATATAATTTGATAACGGTAATCATTATTTAGAGGGTAGATAAATGCTTGCGATAAAAAATCCGCGGAAATCATTCAGTTTTGCCGCCATAGCCATGGCTGGTTTTGGCCTTCTATCCACCGTCGGCTGTAATCAAGAAGTTGAAAAACCCGCTAGCCAGCCTGTATCCGCCGTAAAACCAAGGCCTGTGACGCCATTTAACCAAAAACCTCCCATTGAGGCCAGATATAGCTGGCCCCAAATTGATAATTTTGAAGAAAAATTTTTAAGGTACGCGGAAGCTGCCTTTCCGAAAGACCACCCCACGGTGGATGTATATTTTATGACAGAGGATGGTTACAATTATGATACTCCCAATAATAGTCTAACGAGGTCCGATCCAGATACCATTATACAAAACCAACCCTTTCCTGATTTCCTTAGAGACGTCATAGACTATTTCTCTAAGAATGTAGCGATTGTTTATACTAGAGACGACTGTGTTACCGGTCATCAGGTGCCTTATGATTCCCATCCTCTTGTGGGAAAATGGCAAACCCTTTACTACTTCCACTGCGATACGTATAAAAAAGTTGAAACGGGCCGTAGTCTAGCACGACAGGCTGTTCTTGCATTCGGAATGAATGACAGTTCGCGCGACGGCGAAGAAGTTGGTGCGGCGCTGGTAATCAAACTTTTGCCGGGCAAAGTTGATTCCATTGTTTTCCTAAATGGGGAAATTATACCTGACGACTGGAAACAGGCCGCAAAGGATGTGGTTAATAACCCGCAGCCGGATCCACCAGCCTCTCCTCTCGTCGTGGCATCAGCGAAGACGGCAACTCAACCAAAGTGAGAAAATACAAGGACCGATCATGCGTAATTTTATTCTGCTGATGGCCCTAATGTTAAGCCTCACCGCTTGCAGCGTTGGCAACCCGCCCGCAAATAACGGGAGCACCCTCGACCATAAACCAACCTACAGCACCAATGGCTCCTACGACGATAACGGCATCGAACCGTCGCCAAACAACGGCAATCAGAACTTTGGATTTGGTGCCGGGCGGTAATCGTCTGGTTTAATGCCTGTTGAGTAAATAAACCCCGAAGCCGATGGAAATGATCAGCGTCAATTTGGCAAGCGCCTGCTGGTCCAGAGTCATTTTCGAAAAATGCCTCGGAAACAATCTGGCCAGCGGCAACGCCAGCGCAAAGGAAAAGAGCGGCTGCACGCCTGACAAAGCGGCCACATGATCCGGCGTTGGTGCATACCGGAAGGCCAGCAACAGACACCCGTTTGCTGCGACCTCAAGTACGCTTGTTAACAATGCCGGAAAAGACGACCGGCCTTTGGTTGCGACAAGAGTTTCGACGACTGTTTTTCTCACATCGCCAAATATCGTGAAAAGCGCGAGCCCTATGATGCTCGCGAGGGTGTATTGCAGGGCCAGCACGGGCCAGACGCCGCCCGCGATGGCCTGCGCGCGACTCATCGCATATTGAAAGCCAGCCCAGCACAAAGACGACGCCGACAGATATATAAGCGGCTTGACCTTGAAGTGCGTGTTTTCAAAATCCCACGAAAACAAAAATCCGCTAAGGATAACGATGACAGCGCCAGCCAACTGGATTGGCGCAAGTACTTCTCCGTTGGCAATATAGGCAAGGGCGATAAAAAAGACCGGCGTCAGTTCCAGATAGGGAACGACATTGTAGGATTCCTCACCCTGGAGAATGACAAGATAAGGAATCATGCCGGCGATTCCGGCAACGACAGCGACTGCGCAGTAAAGGACAAGTTCTGTGCTCAAAACAAAAGAACCGGCGAAAGCCCAAGCAACAGCCGCGCATGGGACATAGCAAGTGAATTGCAAAACAAGCGCGGCAAGAGTCTTATGTCGCGGATGAATGCGCGACAGAATCTGATCGGTGGCGTTCGTTCCGGCCCATAACAGCCGCACCATAAGGGCGAGGACAATCCACATTACCAATTACAAAACTACCCTCTCAACCGCTTGATAATATCATCCAGCTGATCGAGGTCTTTGTAGAATAGAGTAAGCGAACCGGTTTTGCCTTCGGCGTGGATTTTGACGCGCAAACCAATGACACGCTCCAGCTCTTTCTCCAACATGTCCACATCGGCGTTCGGTAATACCACCGCCGCTTTTTTGTTTTTTGCCTTTCGGCGCTTCCTTGCTGCGCTGTGCGAGCAGTTCCGCCTGCCGCACATTGAGGCCTTTTTTGGCGATTTCCATCGCCAGCGCTTTCGGATCTTTTGCCACCGCCAGCGCCTTGGCATGACCGAAATTAATGAGGCCCTGCGCAATCATCTGCTTGACGGCATCCGGCAGCGCGAGAATGCGCAACATATTTGCGATGTGCGAGCGGCTCTTGCCGATGATACGCGAGAGTGTTTCCTGCATATGATTGAGTTCATGCATCAGGCGCTGATAGCCTTCGGCTTCTTCCAGCGGCGATAAATCCTCGCGCTGCACATTTTCGATCAAGCCGAATTCCAGCGCCTCGCGGTCGGTCAGGTTACGCACAATGACCGGCACATTATGCAATCCCGCTAGTTGCGCCGCGCGCCAGCGCCGTTCACCAGCGACAATTTCGTAAGGCGCATCCTTATCGCCGACGGGCCGCACCAAAAGCGGTTCAAGTATGCCGCGCTCACGTATCGATTCAGCAAGTTCCTGCAACGCCGCATCGTTAAAATAGCGGCGAGGCTGGAACGCGCCCGGCATAAGGGCGGTGATCGGCGGCGTCGCAACGATACGATCCGGTGGCGGGACGTTGCCGCTGCCCACCGGCGCGGCAGGCCGCGGCTGGTACGATGCGTCGGAGTCGCCGAATAGCGCGGATAATCCGCGGCCCAGCGGCGCGGGTTTGGCTGGAATTGGTTTGGCTGTTCCGGTCATGACTTCTTTCCTGTTTTAGAATGATTCCAAATTTACTCGCCGACCGCCTTGCGTGTTTCAAAAACCGGTTCGACGGAACTGACGGCTTGTTCGCGTTTCAAGAATTCGCTCGCCAAATGCATATAGGCGCGGCTGCCGGGGCATTTGAGGTCATAGAGCAGAACCGGCTTGCCGTGTGATGGCGCTTCCGACACGCGCACATTACGCGGGATGACGGTTTCATAAACGCGGTCACCAAAATAAGCACGCACATCACGCGCGACGGCATCGGACAGGCTGTTACGCTTGTCATACATCGTCAGCACCACACCTTGAACTTCCAGCTCGGGATTAAAGCGCGCACGGATTGCATCGATGGTTTGCAGCAAACTCGTCATGCCTTCGAGCGCGTAGAACTCGACCTGCAACGGCACCAGCAGCGCATCGGCAGCGACCAGCGCATTCAACGTAATGAGATTGAGCGACGGCGGACAATCGATCAAAATAAAATCGTAATTGTTGGCGCTTCGTTCGAACGCATCTTTCATGCGGAACTCGCGGCGCTCCGTCGTCACCAATTGAATTTCTGCGCCTGCCAGATCGGCCGACGATGTGATGATCGACATCTGGGGAATGATTGTTGGCACCGCGACGTCTTCCACCGACAATCCGTCGAACATCAATTCGTAGCAGCCCGCACCGCGATCGGCGCGCGGAATGCCAAAACCGGTCGAGGCGTTGCCCTGCGGATCGGCATCGACAATCAATACGCGCTTGCCGACGGCAGCCATCGCGGTTGCAAGATTGACGGTCGTGGTGGTTTTCCCGACGCCGCCTTTTTGATTGACGACCGCGATCACCCGGCACGCGCCGGGCAGGTTTTCAATTTCTTTGAGAGTTTTTTCGGCGCGATGCGGCATGTTTGTATTTTATATCTCTCAAAATCAAAACGCTTCCGGAAGGATCGCTTAGGCTCGGGCGTTTATCGCAAGAGAATGTCCAGGATTTTTGTGATTCTGTCAATTCAACCACAGCATTCTGGCCTTTGAGAAAAAGGCATGTGGCTGATTGTTTTGTAAGGTTTTGTGCCAATTTGAGAAGCTCCGGTAGCGACTTAAGCGCCCGCGCCGTGACGATATCGACTCTCAAATCACGCATATTTTCAACCCGTTCCTGATGCACAATCGCGTTGAGTTTAAACTCATCAATGACGGCGCGAAGAAAATTCACCTTCTTGCCGGTGCTTTCGATGAGATGCGTTTCAGGAAAGCCCATAATGCTCAAAACCAAACCTGGAAACCCTGCCCCGGATCCCATATCGGCAAGTGTTTTCGAGCCTTTTGGGATGTATTCCATCAATTGCGCGCTATCGAGAAAATGCCTGTTCCATATATGTGGAATCGTGCTTTCGGCAACCAAATTGAATTTCCCATTCCACTCAGCCAAAAGTTCAGCATAGCGGTCGAGTTTCAAAAATGTTCCACGTGGAACATTTTTGAAATGCTCTGTGAATTTGTCCCTATCGGATTGCGATTGTTCCACGTGGAACATTTTTTAAGCCACGGCTTTTTCGCGCTTCACAAACCGAAGCAGCGCTATAACAGCCGCCGGGGTCATGCCGGGAATGCGCGAAGCCGCGCCGAGCGTTTCAGGCTTGATCTGGCGCAGCTTTTGGCGAATTTCAGCAGACAGGCTCCCGATGGCATCGACATCCAAATCAGCCGGTAAAATAAGATTTTCGTCCTTTTTAAAGGCGCGGATGTCGATATTCTGCCGTTCGGTATAACCGGCATATTTGCCGTCGATTTCTAATTGTTCCGTAATTTCAGGACCGATGCCGCTCAATTCAGGCCATATCTGGCACAATTGTGCAAAATTGATATCCGGATATGCCAGTAATTCCAAGGTCGAGCGCCAGTTGCCATCAGCATTTATTTTAAGGCCGTTTTTGGCAAGTTTGTTGGGCGTCGATTTAAGACTTTCCATAAGTTCTCTGGCTTGTGCCAATTCACCTATTTTGGCCTTGAAAACCCCTTCCCGTTCCGTGCCGACGCAGCCGATCTTCAGGCCCAATTCAGTAAGCCGCTGATCGGCATTATCGGCTCTAAGCGTAAGCCGGTACTCGGCCCGTGATGTGAACATGCGGTAGGGCTCATTTGTACCGCGTGTTATGAGATCATCGATCATTACGCCGATATAGGCCTGGGAGCGATCAAGCGAAAATGTTCCACGTGGAACATTTTGATCTGAACCCACCAAAAGCGCGGCATTTATCCCGGCGATAAGCCCTTGCGCGGCGGCTTCTTCATAACCCGTGGTTCCGTTGATCTGGCCAGCAAAGAAAAGTCCTGAAATTCGTTTAGTTTCAAGTGTTTGACGCAATTCCCGTGGATCACAAAAATCATATTCAATGGCATAGCCTGGACGCAAAATTTCGACCTTTTCCAACCCCGGAATCGAGCGAATAAAATCTACCTGAACCTCTCGCGGCAACGACGTTGAAATGCCGTTTGGATAGATTGTTATATCGTCCAGACCCTCGGGCTCGAGGAAAATCTGGTGGCGTTCTTTATCAGCAAAACGCACGACTTTATCCTCAATCGACGGGCAATAGCGTGGACCTATGCCCTCGATCTGGCCGGAATACATCGGGGCGCGATGCAGGTTGGCGCGAATGATATTGTGGGTTTTTTCGCTGGTATGGGTAATGCCGCAGGCGATTTGTGGCGTGGTTATTTTTTTAGTGAGAGTCGAAAACGGCACCGGCGGATCATCGCCCGGCTGCATCTCAAGACCCGCCCAATCGATGGTTCGGCTATCGAGCCGCGCAGGCGTACCTGTCTTAAGCCGTCCAAGTGGAAATTCTAATGATTTCAATGTATTAGATAGTCCAATGGCGGGTTTTTCACCTACACGCCCCGCAGGGATTTTCTCTCCGCCGATATGGATGAGGCCTTGCAGAAAAGTGCCAGTGGTTATGATAACCGCGCCCGCTTTTATTTCTTCGCCATCGCCCGAAATAATGCCGGTGACGGCTCCATTTACGATGATGAGGTCTTCGACGGCAATAGCCCGTATCGTCAAATTAGCCTGATTTAACAGGGTTTTTTGCATAGCTTGACGGTAGAGTTTGCGGTCGGCCTGCGCGCGCGGACCGCGCACAGCGGGGCCCTTGCTGCGGTTGAGAAGGCGAAACTGGATTCCGGCGGCATCGGCGACGCGGCCCATAAACCCGTCCAGAGCGTCGATTTCACGCACCAAATGGCCCTTGCCGAGGCCGCCGATAGCGGGATTGCAAGACATTTCACCAATTGTCTCAATTTTGTGCGTGGCAAGCAGAGTTTGCGCGCCCATGCGTGCTGCGGCCGCCGCAGCCTCGCAACCGGCGTGGCCGCCGCCTATGACGATGACATCATATTTTTTCATGGGTGGGAAGTAGGCCAATTTATCAATAAAATCAATAAGTCACGACTCTGCCGCAGCATTGTCAATAACAAGAATTGGTGAAAAATTCAACAAAATTAATGACTTAACGATGGCTTGGTAAAGGTTTCGTGTACGAAATCACTTCACCGAATCTTAACATTTTAGGTAAATAATGGACACATTAGACAAGAATTTTCGTAAACCCCGATTGATAAGGAGAATGAGCATGCTGTTATCCAAGGAATCCTGTGCTGCCGTGATTGATTTGATCGAAAATCGCATTTCGGTGATGCATATCGGGGATCAGGATGATTTACGCGAAATGATTGCGCTCAAGCGCGCTCTGGCTGAACTCCATGCTGAACATGACGGCATTGCCTCCGTCTCCGCTGGTGTGTTGAAAGATTTCAGCGATACGATCCCGCGCCGCGGCCGTCGCCGCAAAGTCGGCGGCATGATGGGTGAAAGCGGCCGGATTTAATCGTATAATTGGGTTGTTTTAAGGCTCACCCACCAACTTGATTCTCTCATAACGGCAAGATAGCATCTGAGAGATGATGAATGCGACGCCTGCACAAACCTACCCTGCTGCCCAATCTGGGGAAAATCACTCGCCTTTGCTAATTGTTTCTCTAGCTGGTCTTGCGGCGATTATTTGTGTTCTCACTTGGGGAGTAAGAGCTATACGGGCAAATCACGAGCTAACACAAAATACGCTTGCAAACGTAAAAACAGAAAAAATCCCGCCCCTTTCACCGCAGCCGTTCGGGCTTAAATCTTCCCTGACCAGGGCCGAGGCTGAGAACTCCGTTCTTGTTCCCGTTTTGGACAATCAAGGAAATGAGACACAGTGCTATTTCAAAACTACTGATGGTCGAACCCTTTGGTTTGGAAACCCTTACGGGCAAGAAGAAGGACAGGGCGCTTCAACTACAAGACCGGACCTTACATGCAATCAGGTACGGTCTGCATTCGAAAACGCTTTGCAATAAAAGATTATAATCTTAAGTGTGAAGTATTTCACACCTTGAAAGGTGCGGGACATGATAGCGTTTAGTTATGCCTCCTCCTCACGTCAAAATTACCGAGGAAACACGAACAGAATTAGGTCAGCACGCGGCAGGAATTTGCGCGCCTCAAGAAACTCATAAGAAATCGGGACTGCGGCATCATGTCCGCCATCATGCCAAACGGCTTTACAACGCCACGGTTAGGGACGCCAATTTCGCGGCCCTGTGGAATGTGCCGACCGATCTTCTGCAAGGGTTAAAACAGTTCCGTCTTTCCAAATCGTCCTTCGCCTGGAATCTGCGGACACAAAGCGCCAATAATCTTCTCTTACCGGCAACCGGCGTAATCGTATTTGTGGACGCAGTGCGCGGAAAAAATACCTCCAAGATCATCGGCATCACTTTAAATACTCTGGCCGTGCGCAGCCTGATGTGGGGCATCGTCAAAATCGCCGGGGAAAGGTCCGTGCCGATCGCCGGTCAGATTCTCGGCGGCCTGTCAGCGTCCATCGATACCGTCGCCGCATTTAAACACGGACAGCACGGACGTACGGCCGCAAGCGCGGCCGAATTGGTGCTTTACGGTATGGCAACGGCCTGCGGCACTGCGGCCATATTCGGCGCGCATAATCCGGCCGGATGGCATACCGGGCCCCTGGCCGTCGTGGCCAGCGGCGCTGCCGTTGCCATAACGACGGCAAAGTGTCTGCTCGATAACACCCACATTGTGATGCATTGGCTTAAAAATCGCAGCAGCCTAAAAACCCCGCGAGTGGCGCGCTCACGCGGTCCTCAACCGCTTAATCTCCATTTTACGTGATGGAAATCGCCATTCTTGTGGAAAACGGCCTGTTTTTGTAGTGTGACGTTTCTTTTTGGAAAATCGCCATGCTGAAAATCCTGCCGGTTCTTTTGCTTCTTCTATTTTGGCCGTTTTCGACGGCCCATGCCGAAGATGTGATAAAATTAGGCATTGCCGGGCCTTTTACCGGTGAAATCGCTTCACTCGGCGACGATGTGAGAGCCGGCGCAACCCAAGCAATCGAGGATGTCAACGCATCGGGCGGCGTGCTGGGTAAAAAACTGCAAGCCGTTTTCGAAGACGATGCCTGCGATCCCAAGACCGGCGTTGCCGCCGCCAACCGGTTGATTACCGAAAACGTCGCTATGGCTACTGCCTTTTGCAGCAAAGTCTGCATGTCGGTGGCACCGATCTATGCCGAGGAAAACATTCCCTTTCTCAACGAATGCAACACGGATGAAATCACCGCGCATGGCTGGAGTAATGTCATCCGCGTTTACTTAAAGAACGCCCAGGAAGCGCCGAAACTCGCCGCGCTCATCGCCAGCAAAGCCAGCGGCCACAAGCTGGGCATGCTTTATTTTACTGAAGAGTATAATTTTGGGCTTGCGGAAAACATCATAAAGCTTCTGGCTGACAAGCATCTTGCGCCAGATATAACTTTTAAGTTGCCCGAGAAGACCGATGATTTTTCCGCCATCATCACCAAACTGAAAGATCAGAAAATCGACATGGTCTATCTTGGCATGTGGCCAAAATCCATCGGGCTTTTTCTGCGTCAGGCGGCGGCCGCCGATTACCATCCCCTGATGATCGGCAACCTCGCCGCGTCGCTGGATGATGTGAGTAAAATAGCCGGGCCTGCTGCCAACGGGCTTATTTTCACCGCTACGCCCGATCCGCAATATATCCCCGGCAGCACTTCGGTTATCAGGGCTTTGGCGGCAAAGAATATCATCAACCGCCCGCAGGCGATCTATGCTTATCTTTTGGTGCAGGTTTACGCTGAGGCCGCGCGGCAAGCGGGCGGCTCCGATAAAGCAAAAGTTCTGGAGATTTTGAAAACCAAAAAATTTGCGACCATCCTTGGCAATGTAAGTTTTACCAAGGACGGCGATATGAACGGTGTCGATTTCGATTATTATCAATGGCAGGATGGCAAGATGGTGCCGTTAAAACATTAACCCAGCCGCACCTGAAACAGCGTGCCGAAGCCCTCATGCGTGAGCATTTCGGCGAGGATCGCCCAGGGTTTAAAGCCATCGATGATGGCGACGCCGCCGACGCCCTGCTTCACGACCCATAAAGCGCTTTCGACTTTCGGCACCATGCCGCCGGTGATAACGCCAGCGGCAATAAGTTCTTTGGCCATGGGCTCATCGATAGACGGAATGCGGCGGCGGTTTTTATCGAACACGCCCGCAACATTGGTGACAAAGACGAGGCGCTTGGCCTGAATCGCAATCGCCACGGCCATGGCGTAATCGTCGCCATTGATATTAAACAAGGTCTTGTGATCGCTGCCAATGCCTACGGAATGCAAAACGACGATCTTGCCGTCCTGCAACGCGCGATGAATATCCTGCGCGACGACGGACTTGGGCTTGCCGCTGCGGTTATGTATGCCGTCGTCTTCAGCATCCAAAGGCTCCGCCTGAACCAGAACACGCGGATGTTTCGCGGCATAAAGGATTTTATCTTTGTGGCATCCGGCCTCGAGCAGCGCCGCGACCACCTCGCGGTTTATATCATTCATGACTTTAGCCACCACACGCATGGCCTTGGGTGAGGTGATACGGCGGCCGTCGGCGGTTTTGGAACTTTCGATTTTTTTAGCGCGCAAAGCCTGGTCGATCTGCGGGCCGCCGCCATGGACAAGAACGATACCCACGCCGTTGGACTGCAGAAATTTTATCTGCTTGGTAATCTTAGCGAGGAAGTGCTCATCCTCGGCGATGGAATTACCGCCGATTTTGATAACCACGGTGCGCTTCTGGTAGGCGTCGAGCTCGTTCATCAATTCGGTGATTTGCTCGAGCGTGGGGTCTTTTCTCATGCGCGGTCCTTGGTCCGATGCGTGTTTGCCGCATTGCTTTTATCAAGCACGCAGTCCAGCGCAAGCAAAACTTCCCTCACCGGAAGCGAACCAAGCGGATCGCCTTTGAGGCTTTCGACAAGGACGCCTTTCGGTGCAGCCCATGCCGCATTGACCTCGCCCGGCATTAGGGCAACCGTCGGCGCGCCGACCGCGGCGGCAAGATGCGTCGGGCCTGTATCGTTGCCGATGACACACGCGCTATGGCGGAAAATCGCCGCAAGCTGGCGCAAATTAGTCTGGCCGGAGAAGTCGAGTACATCGGGCGCAAGATGTTTGATAGCATCGATGGCATCTGCATCGGCCTTGGTGCCGACAAGAATAATTGGCGTGTAGGTTTTACGTAACCGCGCAACCAGATCGGCATAAGCGGCAGCAGGCCAGCGTTTATAATCCCGGCCCGGCGCGCAGCCGGGAATAAGCACCGCGTAACGCCCCAACAGGGAAAACTCTTCCAGCGAAGCATCACACCAGGAAAGATCAGCCGGAGGTTGCACCGGGACACCTGCCGCACGAAGTTGCGCCGCGATAAAATCGGTGAAATGCATCGCGGGCTGCGGTGGCCAGGGACGCGGATATTGGCAGAATGGCGCGGCGCCAGACCAACCCTTCGGACAGCCCAGAAGAAAATACAGAATATTCTGGCGCAGCTTGCCTTGCAGGTCATAGATGCGCGTGGGATTGAAGGCGCGAATTTGCGTGATGAGTGCCCACCACTTGCCGAATTGCGAGAGCGGCGCGCGCTCATCAATGATCACCTTGTCGAACCACGGCATCGTGCGAGAAAAATCGGCAAATTGCGGCATGGTCAGGAATGCGATCTCGGCGCCGGGATGCGCCTGGCGGATTTCGTGAAATGCCTGAAAGCACAGGACCAGATCGCCCAGCGCGCCGAGGCGAATGACGAGGATGCGGGAGGGCCTGTTCACTATGACGTCCCGCTAATGCATGGTTTTTGCCGATATAGCTGAACCGGAACGATTTTAACCATGGTTTCTCGCATTAATAATTCTTTTGCCGCCATTTTGGGCTTGCGTTGCTTTGGCCCGAAGAGCTAAGAATTTGGCATCTTTAAAATAAATAACAAGGAGATTTTATGCTGTTTTCATTACCAACCGATATTGATCGGGAACTAATCCAGATACAATTGGTCAATTATTTCCAATCGATTGCATCATGTTTTTATGATGACAACCACCAGCCCTATACAGTGTCTGTTGGTGATTCCGCATTCCACTCCGTGTCAGGTAGTCTCGGTCCCCATGTAAAGTCAGATATAGCCGCTCAAGCAAGTGAGCATCTTTTAGCCAAGAACATATCGCAAGTTGCGGCATACAAGAAAGCCAGCAGCGCTATACTGTTAATCGGCAGAACGGATGGTGGAAAAGTTTGCGCGATAAGAATCCCGTATCGTATGACCGAAACGGGCTGTCACCAGCGCACTAATCATCCGGGAATATTGCAGCCATTTCCTGACGGGATTGTCTCTTATGGTGAAGATCAAAATATTGAGACTCTCCCGTTTATTGCCATGGCAAACAACCCAACGAGCCGCGACCCAAGCCAAGAAGGGGTGAAATGGGCTGGGGATTCTCGTTCGCGCGAGACAGCAATGAGCATTCTCTATGATATACATCAAGCAGCAGGCCTAATGTTACCCAATGGCATAAGAAACGATCTGGGCGTCCTCCCGACGGGTGTTCTGGCCTTAGCTGATCCCGACCAGGGAAAGTTTCTTCGCTCGCCGCTGTCGTTAAAAGAAATTTCTGAGCGCCAAAGAAGCATTCTTGCGGAATTACCCCTTCTGGAACCCATTCTATGGATCGGCAGGGATGGAAGGCCAAAACAAGAGCATTTTTTCGGGGCCGATTATTTAGCAACGCCCCTGCCGCCTGAGGACAGGCCCGTTTTCAAAGTCGTTGAATACGCACCCCATTAAGCTCTTCATAAACTTTCAGCGTATCCGCGACCATTTTTTTCTTATCATAATGCGCGTAGACGTTTTGTTGTGCTTTGTGCGTCATGGATGCGCGTTGCTCCGGCGTTTGAGTGAGAGCAGCAGTTATGGCCTCGGCGAGTTTTTTGGTATCATTCGGGGGCACCAGCCAGCCGGTTTCGCCGGGCGAAATGGTTTCGGTAAAACCGCCCAGATCCGTGGCAATAGCGGGCACGCCCATCGCCATCGCCTCCACCGGCACGCGGCCGAAACCCTCCGGCACCAAAGACGGCGCGACCGCCAGCGCCGCAAGGCTGTAAGTGGCAGGCATATCAGCGCAATGCGGCACAAGCCGCACGCGCGCCTGCAACCCGTGCGCGGCGATAAGATTTTCCAACTCACGGCGGTAACTCACCCGCCCCTGATCGTCGCCGACGATAATCGCAAGAACATTTTTTAAACCGTAAGGCAGGCGCGCCATCGCTTCGATAAATTCCGCCTGCCCCTTGATCGGAGAAAGACGGGACGGAAAAAGAATAAGCGGCTGGCCCTCTTCGATATCCCATGCCTTGCGCAATTTGTTGCGGCTTTCCCCACTTACTTTGTCCGGCGTGAATTTATCGAGATCGATGCCACGCGGTATGACGCGGATTCGGACACGTTCTACACCATAGGTGTTTTCGATATGCGCGCCGATGAAATGCGAAATGGCGATGATGCGGTCGGCTTTCGCCATCACGCTGTTGTAGAATTTCTTGAGTGGATTGGAAAATTTATAGGCGGCATGGAATGTCGTAATGAACGCGCAGCCGGTCATGCGGCAGGCGATGTAAGCGCTCCAGGCCGGCGCGCGGCTGCGCACATGAATAACATCGATTTTCTGGGCGCGGATAAAACGCGCGAGCCATAGCGCATTGGTTATTATGACTGTCGGGTTTTTGCTGTGCACCGGGCGCTGGATATGCTCACCCCCGACGCGCAAAATTTCTGAAACGCGCGCACCGCCGCTTGAGGCTACAAGTGCGCGGTGTCCAGCCACACGAAGCCCGGCGGCGACATCGATGCAGGCTTGCTCCGCGCCGCCCGCGCCCATGGACGGGATGACTTGAAGGACGGTGGTCATTTTACAATTCCCAGAACAGTTGCCGCCGCACGTTCCGACGGCACGAACTGCCCCTGCCCCAGCCAACCAGCGACATCGCCAAGGCCGCTGATTTGTTTTTGGCGTACGTCTTCGTCAGTCAGTAACGTATGCACCGTGGCGCTCAATTTTTCCGGCGTACAATTCTGCTGCAACAATTCCGGCACAACCATATTGTCATGCATAAGGTTAACGAGATTGGCGTACTTAACGAGCATCAACCGGCGGTAAAGGGCATATGTCACCCAGCTTACCTTATAGGCGATGACCGCCGGGAGTCTTGCTAAAGCAAGTTCCAGCGCGATGGTGCCAGAACAGGCCAGCGCTGCTTTTGCGGCTGCAAACGCGTCATATTTATCCTCGTCGGTTTCGACGATTGTCACTGGCAGCGGCCAATCGCGGCTTTGCTGCTTGATGGTTACGGATAAATTCGCAACTGCCGGAATCACAACATACAGATCGGGATGCTGGGCTTTAAGGCGTTTTATCGTCTCGCCAAAAATCGGCATGAGTTTGGTGATCTCGCTCATGCGGCTGCCGGGCAGCACGGCCAGAATGGTGGTTTCCGGCTTGATACTGTATTTAGCACGAAAACGCGCGGCATCGCCCGCGCTCGCGCCGCTTTCGATGATCGGATGGCCGACAAAGGTGCAGTCGAGGCCTTCTGCCGTAAAATAAGGTGGCTCGAAGGGCAGCAACGCCAAAAGATGGTCAAGAAACTGCGCAACTTTTTTTTGCGCGGCCTGCACGCCATACCCATACCGTCGGCGCAACGTAATGGATGAGTGGAATATTTTCATTCTTCAGCTTTTTGGCGGCGCGGAAACAAAAATCCGGCGCGTCGATGGTAATGAGCGCCGCCGGTTGCACGCGCTTCACTTCGGCAATCGTCTGGCGAATGCGTTTGAGCAGATGCGGCACATGCTGCAGCAATTCGAACAGACCAAAATGCGCGAGTTCGGCCTGCGGGAAAAACAACTCAATCCCTTCCGCCTGCATGCGCGGCCCACCGATGCCAACGAAACGCACATTGTTGTTGGTGAGTTTCTTCAGCGCATGCATCAATCGTGCGCCGAGCAAATCGCCCGATGCTTCGCCGGCGATGAGGAAGAAAAGAGGCACACGAGACATGGTTTTTAATGAAGTGAAAAGACAAAAGTAAGAACTGCGGTAGCGGCACCGTTGCACGATATCGCGGCTTGGGCGACTGTTACCGGAAGGGCAAGCGATCCGGCAAGATTTATCACCGCATCGCCTACGGGAAGGATTGTCGCGTTGGCATAAACAAGGCCCGAATCACGTGTAGCGCCCGCAATAGTAGATAAAACCTGGATACAGGCCGCTTTTGGTACCCCTGCCAATTCGATGCCGAACGCGTCACCATCTATAGAAATCTTTTGGCTCGTGGCTCTATAGGAACCGCCGAAGGCGTTGAATTCAA
>Ga0206958_1160_pt1 | contig 16445 bp, 11 predicted proteins | sample Alteio_BWOrgHeat_33_FD_152968 | JGI IMG/M metagenome (GOLD analysis project Ga0206958, IMG submission 152968) | Enriched cells from forest soil in Barre Woods Harvard Forest LTER site, Petersham, Massachusetts, United States -... | ecosystem: Environmental > Terrestrial > Soil > Temperate forest >... | reverse complement strand
GAGTGGCGCCAGTGAATACTAAATAACCCGTGTAGGAGGGCCGATCCTTCTACATTTTGACTTCCGAAGAGCGACAGATCTGCATTTATAGATTGATCTAATGGGTCGGCAGAGGAGGGACGATTGCAGGAAGGTATCAAGATGGCTCGGACAGTTGGGGATACAGAGGCGGCAGAACAGTGAGTGGCGCAGGAAAGGAAAAGTTTCCAATTAGGACGTGGTGGGTGCGATGCTCAGCAGTACTGTGGCTCACATGTCTGGCATTGGGATGCGGCCAGAGGCAACCGCCGACAATCGTAGTCATTACACCAACAGGTGGGGTGGAGTACTGGGACATCTTCAATCGCGCAGTCAAAGCAACGGCTTCCACCAACTTCCGTGTCGAGCTAGCCGCTCCGCAATCGGTAACCGACTACACCGAGCAAGCGCACATGGTGGAGAACGCGGTTTCGAGACATGTCCAAGGGATCATTGTGGCGCCTTCCCATCAATTGGTGCTCACCTCTGTGCTTCGAAATGCTGTGCAAGCTCACATTCCGGTAATTGTCGTGGGTTCACCGATCGCCTTATCGGCCAATGAATATGCGGCTTTCATCGGCTGGGACGAAGCGGAGGCGGGCAGGTTCGCGGCAAAAAAACTCATTGCGTCTATCGGCGGCAAAGGCGAGGTTGGAATCGTGGCCGTCAGTCCTACCGTGGAAAGTGATTCCCTTATCGAAAAGGGCTTTGAAAGCGAAATCGCTCAAGCTCCTCATGTGAAGCTCGTCAGTGTTCGGTACGGTCTTTCAGACTGGGCTCGCGGGCGGCAAGCCATTCTGGATCTGATAACGGAGCACCCTAATATTCGCGGCATCTTCACCACCGACGAGTTCTCAACACATGCCGCAGCCTATGCATTTAATCCCGGCACAAAGAGACGGCCTGTCTTGATCGGGGTATCGGAAGAGAAAAATGAGTTGACCGCGTTGAGTGAAGGCCGGGTCGATGCGCTTGTGATCAGTAATCCCAAGGACCTCGGAACACGCGCCACGCAGGCCATGCTCGCAGCGGTCTCCGGCGGCGTAGCCACTTCGGCGAAGCTTCCAGTGCAGATCGTCGATCGGGAAAGCCTCGCCGGAAATGCACTCTTGAAGTCCCTCAATTAATCACTAATCTTAAAATCGAAATTCACTTTACGAGGATTTTTACGTTTTGCCATGAGGCCTGGGCATAAAAAGAACGAAGCCCGGCTACTCCGTGAGTCAAACAGTGCTCGTCCTTAAAATCGAGACGGGTGCCCGGCCTGCCTTCTGACGGTGTAACCGTAGCAGATAGGTTGCATCCCTGGGCGGTCAACTCAAGGTGGTACCAGGAACCGATTGAAAGCGGCGTGGCAAGTTTCCTTGTTGCGAGTTCCTGCCAGCCATACGTCGCGCGGCCCAGGACAAGCGCCTGGTCATTTAGTCTAAGGCCCGCGTAGTACCCCATGTAGGAGTCCACACCAGGCTGTGGATCGGTCGCGCGGATCACGAGCCCTGCGTCCCCATAGTGCGTCTCAGAAAATACAATGTCAAAACGTACGTCGGCAGCGATACTGTAGTCGCCGCCATTCGAGTGTTCGGCGATCAACATATCGCCGCGGCCATAATTTGTATTCGATAGCACGTCCGCCTGCGAACTCCAACGGCCGCTGATCTGTTTCCAGCCGCTAAGGCTGTTGTAATGGGGGTGATATCGTCGAATGATTTCCGGCCCAGTCAGCCAGGCAATTCCCAGAATTACAACCAATCCCAAGACAACCGCGACCTTCTGATTCCGGGGATTGTTGATGTGGTTTCGCATTGTCCGACGACTCAGTATAGTGGTTTAGTTTGGCGGCAAAAAGCTTTCCCTGGAGGAGCGCAGGAAAATGTACCGCAGTCTATTCGCGGCCTTGTCCGTTTGCCTACTCCTTGTGTCCGTCAATCCTTGCCAGAGTCTCGCAACGTCGAAGAGAGCTGTGCACGCGCCTGCTCTTCAGTCGATTCAGTCCGCGATTCAGACAGCCGGTTCGTCTGCACAACCCGTACCAGTTTTGGTCCGCGGAATTGTGATTCTGAATGGCCATCAATTGGTCATTGAAGACCGTACCGGCGCCACCGAGGTCAAGTCTACGCAGACAGAACCGATTGCACTCGGGGATGAGGTGGAGGTAACTGGGTGGATGTCTGTTACTTCCCGGCCTCAAGTCATGAAAGCCCAGGTGCGCAGGCTTTGGGGAGGCTCAATGCCCCTTCCCCTGTCCATCACTCCTGACGTAGCCGCCGACGGAGAAAATGAGCTCTCGCTGGTACAGACGGAAGCAGTTTTGCTCGATGCCTCTCCAGCTGGATTGACTGGCGTTCAGCTCAACTTCCGAGGTGGCTATCAGAACTTTGCTGCGATCTTACCGAACGGCAACCTCAACGACGAACTTCCTGAGAACCTGATGCAGCCGGGAGCCCGGCTCCGCCTAACCGGTATATTGTTTGAAAACCACGATCCCAGCAGGAATCGGGATGAGGCCTTCACCCTTGAACTGCGAACCCCGCAGGATGTTGAACTCATCGAGGGGCCGTCATGGTGGACACGCGGACACATTGTATTGTTGGCTGGCATCATTGTTGTCCTCATTCTTATCTTCTGGAACCTGTATGCCCGGGTTTACCACGCACGCTATCGCGCTGTCGCCGAAGAAAGAGCAAGCATCGCAAGAGACATCCACGATACCCTGGCTCAGACATTTGCGGGTATGACACTGCAACTCGAGGCCGCCCAGCGAACTATTACGCGTGATCCGGCTCAGAGCCGCGCTTTCTTGATAGAAGCGTTGCAGATGGCCCGACACAGCCGTAACGAGTCGCATCTCTCGATCGAAATTTTGCACTCGTTGTCACGGGATGAAAGATTGGAAAACCTGATATCCACCTGCATTTCGAAGATGCAGGTTTCTAATAGCATGGCGATTGAGCAGCAGGTTTCCGGGGCGCCTATCGCGCTCTCGTACCAAGTCGTTAACAACCTGTTTCGCATCGGACAAGAGGCCATAGCTAACTCGGTCCGGCACTCCAACGCGACCCAGATTGCAGTCAGAATTTGTTACGAGAAAAAAGACGTTCTCCTCGAAGTGGAAGATAACGGCAATGGATTTGATCCAAAGCTAATCCCGGGCACGGAACAGGGCCACTTCGGCCTTACCGGAATGCGCGAACGCGCAGCGGCGATTGGCTCTGCATTGCAGCTGGATTCCATGCCCAGCGGAACGCGAATGCGAGTGAGGGTAACAATATGAGGCAGGAGAAACTTAACCAGGAATCGCCTGCCCGACCTAACGTTGACCAGAACAACCCCAGCCATATTCGCATTCTTGTGGCAGACGACCATCTCGTGTACCGGATCGGAATCCGCAGCCTGATAACCTCCGAGCCGGGTTTTCAAGTCGTTGGCGAAGTATCCGATGGAGCTGCTGCTATCGACTTGTACCGAAAACTTAAACCCGATGTGCTCCTCCTTGACCTGCGCATGCCGCGACGGGGAGGCATCGAGGTAGTGCAGGCAATTCGCAGGGAATTTCCCGATGCCCGAATCTTGATCGTCACCAGCTATCAAATAGAGGAGGAAGTGTTTCGTGTACTCGAAGCTGGAGCCCTCGGCTACATCATGAAGGATCTTGGCCTGGAATTGCTCGTTGATGCCATTCAAACAGTATGTGCCGGCCGCCGGTGGCTTCCCAAATCCATTCAAAGCCAGATTGCAGATCGTGAGCCTCGCGGACATTTGACGGGACGTGAAATGGAAGTGCTTCGGCTACTGGCTCGGGGCCTGACAAATCGGGAGATTGCAAGCGCTCTTCGCATCTCGTCCAGCACGGTCAAAAATCACATCAAGAGTATCCTCGACAAACTCGATGTCGCAGGACGCACAGAGGCTGTCAGCTTCTGCCTCGCGCGCGGCATCCTTCTTCCGGAAGACCTATAGCGCATGGATTCCGATACCAATGCCCGCTCGGCTGGATTGGTACAGCACCTACTCAAGCATGGATGGCATCCGTTGGATATACGTGTATGTCGGGAATCGCACCCGCTACACCGCCAGCTTTGACTATGCGAAAGTGTTCACGGTCAAGTGATCCGATATCATGCCTGGCTGCGAAGACCCTTTCCTTTGTGACCATCCAAGAATCCTGCAATCGTTCGTTCATCGTTTCTTGAGCAAAAATGCTCATATAGTCCATCTGGGCTATTCGCGGGGCATGGAGATCTCACTAGTATTGGGCGCGTCAAGGAGTCCAGGCGGCCCGTGTGCGCGATTGTCGACACGGGAACACTCAAATTCCTGGGCCTCGAACTCTGGGTTGTTCTTTGTCGCGAATTGACCAGACTAGTCTCTGCCAACACAGAGAACGTTGTTGTTCAGCTTCGGATTTGACTGGGGGTACGCAAGGAATTGAATTCGTCGGGAGCACTTGGCTTGGTCGGCCGGGAGCTTCTCAGCGAACGCCGGTTATCGGCGAGCAGTAAAGGCCATCCTCGAGGGCGCTTGGATTTCAGACTCCAGGTCGCCCTCATTTTTTTGGAGGCTGGTCGCTACTTGTCTAGCAGGGGACAGCTACAAAGCGTCAGGAGAAGCGGTAAACTTTGCGTTGACATGGAAGCATTTGCTTCCTGGAGTGCTGCAGGCGCATAAGACCCGTTACGCTTAAGGTCAATGATCAACATGAAGAGTAAACCAGCATGGCTCCGACGGAAACTCTTCGTATTTCTCTGCTGCGCGTCGGTACTGACCATTGCCATACCATTCTCTGCTCAACCGAGATCTGGCCCTTCCGCGTCGGCCAACGATGCATCGCCCGGAAAATTCGTGGAGATCGCTTCGGCCCGAGGTATTCATTTCCTCCACCAGGCTCCCCACACCTCAAAGAAATACCTGATCGAGACGATGGGGTCAGGCGTAGCACTTTTCGATTGCGACAACGATGGGAGACTCGATCTTTTTCTCGTAAACGGAGCGCCATTTCCCGACCCAACTCCAAAAGGCACCGTCCCACAAAAGACCGGATCGGAATATTGGAATCGGATGTATCACCAGAAAAAAGATGGAACATTCGAGGATGTAACTGAGAAGTCCGGACTGAAAGGTGTCGGTTACGGAATGGGAGTGGCGGCAGCCGACTATGACAACGATGGCTATGAAGATTTGTACGTGACCGGCTACGGCGGCAATCGTTTGTATCACAACAATGGCGACTGCACCTTCTCAGACGTTACGGACAAGGCCGGAGTGGGAGGCAGTGGATGGTCCACCAGTGCGGCCTGGGTGGACCTCGACAAAGACGGGATGCTGGACCTCGTCGTCCTGCGTTATGTCGAGTGGGATTGGGATGATCGTTGGTGCGGAAGCCCGGACAATCGCGGCTATTGTCATCCGGATGTCTTCCAGCCGATCTCAATGCTCGTCTACCACAACAGTGGCAATGGCAGATTTACCGAGGTTGCTAAGAAAGTTGGTCTGAGCAAACCAGCCAAGGCTCTCGGCATCGCGGTTGCTGACTACGACGGCGATGGCTGGCCTGATATTTATGTCGCAAACGACTCTATGGTCGAGTTTCTTTTCCATAACAAGGGCGACGGAACCTTCGAAGAAGTAGGCCTTTCATCAGGAGCAGCGGTGGATGGCGATGGCCGCACCTTTGCAGGTATGGGCGTTGATTTCTCCGACTACGACAACGATAGCTATCCGGACTTAATCATCACCGATCTGGCCAATCAGAGGTACGCACTCTATCACAACGAGAAGGGCGCGGAATTCAACTACGCCAGCTATATCTCTGGAATCGGCGCAATGACCTTCCTCCATTCCGGCTGGAGCGTTCGCTTCCTGGATTACGATAATGACGGCTGGAAGGACCTGCTCCTCGCACAAGGCCACGATCTCGATACCGTGGAGAAGAGCTACCCTCAACTCCACTACCGCGAACCGATGCTTCTGGCCCGCAATACCGGTAAACGGTTCGTCGACGTATCCGCAATGTCAGGCAGCGTCTTTCAGGAGAAGTGGGTTGGGCGCGGCATGGCCATCGGTGACTTTGACAATGACGGCAAAGTGGATGCCGTAGTAACTACGAATGGGGGACCGGCATATCTCCTTCACAACGAGACAGAGTCGTCGAATCATTGGCTCACTCTGAAGCTAGTCGGACACAAGAGCAATCGGGACGGTCTCGGGTCTGTCGTCAAGGTCGTCACATCCAAAGGAACGCAGTGGGTTACCGTCACCACGGCAAGCGGATACCTTAGCTCAAGCGATCCACGAGCTCATTTTGGGCTGGGTTCCGATACTGTCGTCACAAAAATCGAGATCCTCTGGCCCAGCGGAACTGTTCAGATTCTCAACAATGTGTCAGCCGATCAAATCCTGAACGTATCGGAGCCAGCTTCCCAAGCGACCGGACCTGTTCAGAAGTAGCTCCATCCGTCAGCCCCGGGCATCGAGAATCGGCTATGAACCTCGCTGCTAGAATGAAGCCCGTGAGCCCGAAGCGATTCATCTCGGCACGTTCGACTCGACTCTTCGGACTTGCGTTTCTTGCCGTCATCTCATGGCCAACGTCTCGCTCCTTCAGCCAGCAATCCATCGATGTGAACAAGGCCTCCCTCTTGTTGCAGGCCGGTGAGACAGAAAAGGCGTGCCAGGCATACCACGCTTTACTGACGGCTAAGCCGGCGAATCCTGAGGCAGAAGCCGGTGAAGTCACATGCAGTGAACAGTTGGCGTTGAAGGCTCGAGCAAACGGAGACCTGGATGGAGCTTTGCGGTACCTGCTTCAGGCAAGAGAGGTTGTGCCGCACAACTCCCGGCTTCTCTACGATCTGGGGATTCTGGAAGACCAGATGCATCTCTACAAGGATGCAGAGCTCTCTCTCGACGCGGCAGAGCAATTGGACCCCACTGATTCGCGGATTTGGTATGCCTCAGGCCGCGTGAAAATGGATCTCGGACAGCTCGATCTGGCCAAAGAAAAGTTGGCTGCCTACCTCGCGGTCCATCCCGAAGACGCAACCGCTCACTATGGCCTCGGACGCGCGTACCAGCTTGGACTTCAGTTCGACAAGGCACGGACTGAATTTCAGAGATCGATTTCGTTGCAGGCGGCGCAGACTGAGGGCTACTACCAGCTTGGTGACATCGCGTTGCATGAGGGAGGGTTTGACGAGTCGATTGCAAATTTCGAAAAGACTCTCGTTCGTAACCCAAAACACGGTGGGGCCCTTGCAGGTATCGGGGAAGCTTACTTCAAGGAAAAGAAATACGACAAGGCACTGGAGTATCTCAGGCGCGCGGTTGCAGCGGCATCTGACTATCAGCCCGGGCACTACTATCTTGGCCTGACACTTGCTCGGTTGGGAAAGCAGGAAGAGTCGAAGCAGGAGCTCTCAATCGCTGAAAAGCTGGCGGACGATGAAAACAGGAAGTCCTCGCAGCATCTTCAACTCAATCCAGCAGTCGAGGAACCCAACGCCAGGAATCGCTGAGTTCCACGACTCATTATTGCCTGCGGAGTCATGCGCGCCTACGCAATTTGTGATGTTTGCTTAAGATCAGTTCGGGGCGGCCGCCGGCGCGGGTCCGGTCAGCTTCTTCCAATCCTCTACCTGCTTGGCGTCCGACTGCTCCTTGGCCGTGCGCCGCCGGTTGTACTCGGCGATTGCTTTTTGTGCATCGGCAGGGCGCTGAAGCTTGCGGTATATACGGCCGAGTTCGTAGTAGGAACGCATGCCGACTTCTCCGCTGGTATCGCCACTTGCACTTCGTTCCAGCCACGTCACCGCCTCCGATTCCTTCCCGAGTTCCGCAAGACCACGGCCTAAATAGTATTCGGCAACCGGCGAGCCGGGGTAGGTCTCGATCATCGACTGCAAGAGAATTACGCCGGCAGCATCCTCGCCAAGTTCGATATCGGTGCTCCCTAGATCATATTTCGCAATCGCATTTTGCGGACTCAGCTCCAGTTCCCTGGCATACATGCGCCGTGCCTCTTGAAGTTGGTTCAACTTTCGGTACTCATCGCCTATTCCTTCATACAGATCGGGGTTGCGATCCTGCTGTTTGATCGCAGCTTCGTACTCGGCAATCGCCTCGGTATGCTTACCCTCGTCTGCAAAAATCTCCGCCTGGACTTTATGAACATGCCAGCTCGTAGGATCTAGACGCGCCATGCGCGCGTAGCTGTCACGAGCAACCATGTTGTGCGCCCTCCCCCGAAACTCTAGTAAATTAAGATCGTCTGGGCGTAGTTCAGCGGCTCTGTCAAATGGACCAACTGCTCGCTCCGGATGTCCGGCTGCCAGTTCCACCATGCCCAGCCACATGAGAGCTTCGCCATTCGATGGATGCACATCAATCTCTTTCTGCAACTCCGCTCTGGCTTCGTCTTCCCGATTCGCCTGATGCAGAAAAATTCCACGAAACATGTGTCCACCCTCGATTCCAGGGTCAAGACGAAGCGCCTTGGCGAGGCATGCAATCGCCTCATCCAGCTTGCCCTCCCGTCCAAGTACGAGGCCAAGATCAAGTTGCGCGAGCGCGAGGGATGGCTCCAGTTCTACTGCCTCGCGAAAAGCTGCTTCTGCCTCCGCCATGCGTCCCTCATGCATTGCGGAGGCACCACGGTGAAATGCCCCTTCGACTTTCGATTCCTGGCCCCACGACGGAAAAACAGAGACCAACAATCCCAGCGTCAATGCCATCGAAGACCGTCGTTTTGCCTTAATGCGCATACCAATGCACGATCATATCCCAGCCGATTCAGCCATGTCCCTGCCCAACTGGCCCATGCGAACGCCCGCCAATCCTGTATCGTTAGGTTCGCGCAGACAAATATATTCTGCGCGGACGTAACTCTGGAGATGTCCCCGGATGAAGCGCACAATTGCATTTCTCATCAGCATTGCTTTGTTTCAGTCAATAGCCGCGCAAGGTCAGGCTTCGCCAGACCGTTGGCCTGCTGAGAAAGCCGATGCGTGGTATGCGCAACAGCCCTGGCTAGTCGGCGCAAACTTTATTCCTTCGGACGCGATCAATCAGTTCGAGATGTTTCAGGCTGCGACCTTCAACCCGTCTCTGGATGACAAGGAACTCGGCCTCGCTGAATCGATCGGGATGAACACGATGCGGGTGTTCCTGCAGGACCAGCTCTGGGAACAAGACCCTGACGGGTTCAAGAAGCGTCTCGATGCGTTTCTGACCATTGCCGCGAAACACCATATCCGTCCGCTTCTGGTCTTGTTTGATTCCTGCTGGGAGACCAATCCTCATCCCGGTCCTCAGCACCCGCCTATCCCCGGCATTCACAATTCCGGATGGGTTCAGAGTCCGGGAAAGCACGAACTTCTTGATGCCAGCTATGAGCCAAAGCTAAAGGCTTATGTCGTTGGTGTGGTCAGCGCCTTCGCTCAGGATAATCGCGTTCTCGGCTGGGATGTGTGGAACGAACCCGACAACGGCGGGGGAGACGTGGCCGCTGACGTCCCCGCAAAAGTGCGACGAGTGAACGACTTACTGCCCAAGGCGTTTGCATGGGCTCGCTCCGCTCATCCCTCCCAGCCGCTCACCAGCGGAGTCTGGGTAGGAAACTGGTCGGACCCAGCGAAGGAAAGTGCGACCACGAAAATTCAACTGGCCGAGTCCGACGTGATCTCATTCCATAACTACGGCTGGCCCGAGGACTTTGAAGCAAAAATCATTGAGCTTCAGGCGCTGCATCGGCCAATCATATGCACGGAGTACATGGCGCGTGGAGCGGGAAGCACTTTTGACGGCTCCCTTCCAATCGCCAAGAAGTACAATGTCGGCGCAATCAACTGGGGCCTCGTCGCCGGAAAGACCCAGACCTACCTTCCATGGGATTCCTGGGAGAATCCTTACGTCCGGCGGCAACCTACAGTTTGGTTTCACGAGGTCTTCCGTCAGGACGATACGCCATATCGGCAGCACGAAGTCGATCTCATCCGCGCGTTGACCGGGCGAGGAACGTCGACTCCAGCCGCATCTGGAAACTAAAACTCGACTCCCGAATAGCATGCGAGGATCGTCGCCAGGTGCGTTCTTGAAATGTAATTTCTCTCTCGCGGACCCGAGTGCTTGTCGCAGAACTCATCCCTTGGATTGATTTTTTTCTAGCCAATTGCGTTGACAATTCGTACATCGATGCTCCAAACTCGTTTTCGGGTCAGTCTGAAGACCGCACCGTCCCGTCTCACCTAGCTGAACTTTCGTTCAACGCAGCCGCCCGACACAAAGACCGGTCGATTTCATCAGGGCGCGTAGCGACACAACTCCGGAGGCAAAAGTGAATACTTACGCTGTTACTCGGCTTGTCCGGGTGATGATGATTTGTCTTGCTCTTGTGCTGGTTGGGACGATCACGAACGCTCAGACAACACAGGGCGAAATCGCCGGAAATGTTCTCGACAGCTCTGGCGCTGCGATACCCGACGCGACCGTAACCGCCAAGAACGAACTGAATGGCGCGGTCTTTACTGCCAACTCATCGAGCGTCGGTGCATACCGCTTTCCTTCCGTCCCACTGGGTCGCTACACCCTTACTACTACTGCTGCTGGTTTCAAATCCACGGTAAATACGGGCGTCGAAGTCCGCGTCGGATCCACGACTGCCTTCGAAATTACCCTCAGTGCCGGCGGATCAAGTGAGACGGTAACGGTTCAATCCAATCTTCCATCTATTGAAACGCAATCGTCCGATGTAAGCGGAACCGTCACTGAGAAACAAATCGTCGATTTGCCACTGGCTCTCGGCGGTGTCGGCGCGATGCGCTCGCCGGAAGCATTCGTGTTCTTGATTCCTGGCACTACCGGCCCAGGATCGGCCAACAGTAGCAATGGCATTTTCCTCAACAAGCTCGGTGGCGGTCAAAACTTCGGCAACGAAATCCTCCTTGACGGCGCTTCGGTAGTCCGTACGGAAAACGGCTCCTCCTTCGACGAAACAGCGCCGTCCGTCGAGGCCATCTCCGAGTTCAAGGTGACCACCTCCACGCCAGCTGCCGAGTTTGGCAGAACCACCGGCGGCATTGAAAACTTCGTCACCAAGAGCGGCACGAACACCTATCACGGCACCGCGTTCGATATCTTTCGTAATGAGGCTCTGAACGCCAACGACTGGTTCAATAACGGCAAAAAAGCCTACTACGAATCCATCGGCGATCCCCAGGAAGCCAACTTCAATCGTGGCACTGACAAGAAGAACGACTACGGCGGCAGTTTCGGTGGTCCAGTTTGGATCCCACATCTCTACAAGGGCCACAACAGGAGCTTTTTCTTCTTCGCATGGGAACAATACCAGCAAACTCTCGGCGGCCCTTCCACAAGTTCGGTTCCCACCACCGCCGAGCGCACCGGCAATTTTCAGGACCAGCTCATTAACGGCACAACGGGGCAGATCAATCCTTGCGATGGAAAGCCAATCTTCTTCGGCGAAATCTTCGACCCTGCAACCACGCAGACAGTCAACGGCATCCGTTGCCGTCTGCCATTCGGAACCGCTCCCGACAGTCCAACTGGGCCATTTCCAGTAGACTTCAATGTGATTCCTCAATCGAGATTCAGCCAAGTAGGATCGAACGTGGCCGCTTTATATCCGGCACCCACCAACAGCGCCCTCAACAACAACTACACACTTACTTCTTCTTCTCCGGTCAACAACACCACCTACACCATTCGCATTGATCAAATTCTGAATCAGAAGCACAGCATCTGGGGCTCCTACAACACACGCGAAAACACACGGAACAGCCCGACCAATCGGGCTTTCCCCGGCCCCGAAGATTACATAACTCAGGTGCAGGATTTCATCACGCATTTCGGGCGTGGCGGCTGGGATTATGTCATTGCGCCAAATATACTGAACCACCTCAACATTGGAACCAACCGTACCAATTCCATCAACGGGTCTTTCCAGGCTCTGACCGGAATCAACTACGCCCAGGAACTCGGTATCGCAAACATCACCACCGGCCTGCCTCACTTCTCTATTGGTGGGTACAGCGATATCAGCCGCAATCAGGATGATGACAATGTCGACAACGGCATCCGCTTTAATGACTCGGTCAGTTGGCAGCATGGCCGCAACAGCTTCAAGTTCGGCATTGACTATCGCTACCAGCAGTATTCAGCCATTGCCAGAGACGGCCTCAACGGCAACTTCAGCTTCCAGGGAGCTGAGACCAAGGCCACACAGACAGGCGACTACAGTAGAGGTACCGGTAACGGCTATGCCAGCCTCCTGCTCGGAACCGCCGACTTCGGCGGAGCGACCATTCCCTTTCACCAAGCACAGTGGATCCAGGACTATTATGCCGGGTTCTTCGAGGACGACCTCAAGATCTCGAACAGCCTCGTCCTGAACCTGGGAATTCGCTATGACCTTGATCGCCCGCGCAAGGAAAAGTACAGCGACACCTCCAACTTCAGCGAGACTGCTATCGATCCCAAGAACGGATTACCCGGTGCGCTCATCTTTGCTTCGAATTGCGACAAGTGCAACAAGCGCTGGGCGGACACGTGGACGAAGGATTTCGGGCCACGCGTAGGATTCGCTTATACTCCTCCCTGGCTCAGTAACAAGGTTGTACTTCGGGGTGGTTTTGCCACGCTCTACGCGCCGCTACAATACAGCGATTTCGGCGGCGATACACGTACCGGCTACACAGCCAACGTCAACTTCGGCTCGAATGGCTTCGATCCCGCCTTCAGCATCGACAATGGCCTGCCGCCATATACAGCTGGCATCAATCTTGACCCTGGTCAGTTTGATAACGGCAACGCAGATGCGCCAGTTGCATTCGGCAACTTTGTGAAAGCTTCTTACGGGCGTCCTGGAATGCTCAACCAGTGGAACCTCCAGGTGCAGCAGGAGTTGACCAAGGACATGATCATGACGATCGGGTACATTGGCAACGCCGGAGCACATTTGAAGTCACAGGAAGAAAACATCAACAACATGCCGAAGTCCAACTTTGCACGCGGTGATGCACTGGTGAGTCATGATCTGGCAAGCAACGGTATAGGCTTGCCTTACAGTGCCTTCAACGGTCAGGTGCAGCAGGCTCTCCGTCCCTTCCCTCAATACGCATTCATCGCGACGGATTGCTGCCTGCAGAACGTCGGTCACTCGTCGTATCAAGCGCTCGTCGCCAGCGTAGAGCGGCGCTTCTCGCAGGGATTCAATCTGCAAGCCTCGTACACCTGGTCCAAAACCATCACCAATGCCGACTCCATCATCAACGTGACGAATGGCGTGCAGCAGGAGCAGGATCCCTTCAATTCGAAGAGCCAGAAGTCTCTCTCGAACCAGGACATCCCACACACCTTCGTCGTCAGCTATCTCTATCAGCTTCCATTCGGGAAGAATCAGAAATTCCTGAGTGGATCCAATCCGATCATCCGGACACTTGTCAGCGGATTTGAGATTGGTGGCGTGCAACGCTACCAGTCCGGCCAACCCTTTACGTTTGGCTGCGCTACCGGTATTCCGGGTTGGGACAACTGCATCAACTTCACGCGGCTGCCCGGTACTTCGATATCCAGCAACGCACGCCTGCATGGAAAACTCAACCCGTTCCGCGAACTTGAGAATAATTCAGACCTTCCTGGACCAGATCCAAACGTTGATTCCATCTTTAACGGCCTGCTGATTCCAAAAACTGCCGATGGTGTGTCGGACAATCCCGGGTATGCGGCACTCCAGAACGCTCCAGCGTTCAGCGATCAGAATACTTTCGATAACAGACGCCTTCGAGCCGTACATTTGGGCGACGTGGGAACTTGTCCGACATGCGATAACGGTGGGTTCCTCTTCGGGAATGTCCCTCGTGTAACCGGCGAAGTACGCAATTTCCGGTACTTCAATGAAGACTTCAGCATTATCAAGAGAACTCCGATCAAGGAAGGCCTCATGTTTACCTTCAAGGTCGAGCTGCTCAATGCATTCAACCGACACGTCTTCGCCACGCCAAGCACACAGCCGTATGACCGCTTCTTTGGCGTCCCAACCGCTACCATTAACGGACCACGCAACATCCAGCTCACCGGCCGCTTCGAATTTTGATCGTAAAAGTGCGACTGAGGCTCGTCGCGCCCCCTTCTTGATCGGGCGGGATCCGATAGGATGCCGCCCTGTCTTTTCTAACCTTTGAACTCTCTCAATTCTGCCATTGCACCCCCTCTTAGGGCTGATGGACGGGCCAGAAAGCATTGAGTAGTTTCGTAAACAAATGATCCACCAGTGGACAGACTCCTACCTTCCGCCACGCTCACGTCCGACTTCCCGACCATAGGAGTGACTTCGATCATGCGCCTATCTCGCAGATCCTTCTCCAGCGCAGGTTTCATTTTCGCGACGCTTACGTTGGCAATCAATCTCAGCGTGTCCCAAGCATTCGCTCAGATGACTGAATCGACTTCGAGTAAGCCCTCTCAACTCATCCATGTGCGAATTACACGTCCGGCTCAGGTGCAGGTGATTCCCCCGACTCTATTCGGCAGCTTCCTCGAACCCATTGGCCACTCCACCTATGGCGGCTTGTGGGCTGAAGAGGTTGAAAATTCTTCCTTCGAAGAGGGCTTGTGGTCGGCAGACAACGTCGCTAAGCTTCTGCAGGAGCGCCCAGAGTTGCGAAGAGCTTCTTCTCTCGGTCTGCCAATTCCGTGGCAGCCTCTCGACTCCTCACAAGGTAATCGGTATGCGCCGGTGCGGGGAGATGCCGCGAATTCTGCTCAGTCCCTGCTCATCATGGCATTGCCCGGCAAGGAAGTTGGCATCCTCCAGAGAGTCTATCTGCCGGTTCAACGCCAATTCACGTACAAAGGCAGCCTGTGGATCAAGCGAATTCGAGGCCAAGAACCAATCAGTGTTTCGATTCGCCGTCACGCGCATCCCGAGCAAACATTCGGCGTCGCCTCAGTACAAGCGAACTCTCACGACTGGAGTAAGTTGACATTCGAGCTGGAACTCAAGGCAGGTCAAATCGCTCCTCTTGAACCGGCAGATCTCGTTATCTCGCTCTCCAACGACGACCGCGCGCTCATCGACAACGTCTCGCTCACGCCCGCTGACGCCATCGACGGTATGGACCCCGACGTCATCGCCATGGCTCGAGAATTGCACTCGCCTATCGTCCGTTTCGGCGGCAACTTCACCTCCGCCTATGACTGGAAAGACGGCGTCGGCCCCATCGATAAGCGGGTGAGTAAACTCAATCTCTCCTGGGGTATTCCGGAGTACAACACCTTCGGCACAGACGAGTTTCTTCGCTTCTGCGAATTGATTGGCGCCCAGCCCCAGATTGCGCTCAATCTGGGCACCGGCACGCCCGCGCAGGCTGCGGATTGGGTCAGTTACGTCAACAGCCATTGGGCCGACCACAAGGGCGGATTGTTGTGGGAGATGGGCAACGAACTTTGGGGTGACTTCCAGGTCGGCTATCCCTCCAAAGAACGTATCGCCGCGGTCACCCGGTCCACCAGTGAAGCTGTTCGTAAAGTCGATCCCGCCAGCGTCCTCATCGCCACTGGCGGAGACGAGGACTTCTTTACCGACTGGAACGCGGAACAACTCAAAAGTCCCCGAGGCACCTTCAATTTTCTTTCTACACACTACGTTGTCTCAGATGACGTACAGCTCCCTCATGCTTCCAACAACTTTAAATCGATGGCGGCACTCGCCCTGCCCTGGGGCCTAGCCGACAGGATGCATGCAATTCAGAAGCAGGTCAATGAAGCCGGACACACCGACGTGCGTGTGGCCTTCACCGAGTGGCTAATGATCTCCAACTCTCACGCCGGGCTAAACTTCAGCAACATGGGCGGAGGGCTATTCGCCGGCGGATTTCTGAACATGCTGATGCGCAACTCCGATGTGGTTTCAATCTCAGACATGACAGGGATTATCGAGTTCGGCGGCATCTGGAAAAAGCGCGGGCAGGTATACGGTGCGCCAGCTTACTGGGTCCTACGCACTTATGCCGGAACACACCCGCATTCGCTCCTCGCGGTTGCTTCAGACACTCCCTCGTACACGATCTCAAAGGGCGTCAAACGATTGCCTGAAATTGCTGACGTTCCCTATCTCGATATTGTTGCCGCCGAATCGGAGGACCGGACCAAACTGATCCTGTTCTGTCTCAATCGAGACCTCACTCGCCCTGCAAAAGCCCAAATCGACCTGCGTGCGATTGGCATCACACAAGGCACGGCGAATGTCACCGTTATTGGAGGCGAAAATATCCTGGCGGAAAACGACGAGCAAGACCCACAACGAATCGCACCAGCGAGCCGCACCATGCAATTCGCGGGAGATTTCGATCTGACCTTTGCGAATGCAAGCGTAACCGTCATTGAGATTCCGCTGGCCGCGCGATGACAAACATTGA
>Ga0206958_1192_pt1 | contig 16488 bp, 18 predicted proteins | sample Alteio_BWOrgHeat_33_FD_152968 | JGI IMG/M metagenome (GOLD analysis project Ga0206958, IMG submission 152968) | Enriched cells from forest soil in Barre Woods Harvard Forest LTER site, Petersham, Massachusetts, United States -... | ecosystem: Environmental > Terrestrial > Soil > Temperate forest >... | reverse complement strand
CCAGCCATAGAGTTTTGAAACGATTTTATGACGGCGCCTGTCAGTTAACTTTTGCGGAGAAATCGTTTCACTCTGCAAAAATAAACGATCAAGAATTTCTGGATGTGCGCTTCCCTGAACTTTGCAAGGGCTTGCGCGCACCTATTCTTGTGAGACTTATTCTCAATTTCAGAAAAGATTATGTTGCCTTGCGGACAACAAATAATCGCGCAGCATCCGCCAAGACAGACGAACGCCCCAAACTTCTCGATGGATGGGGCACGATAATTTTCTTAAAACGGCAATTTCACGCCCGGTGGCAGTTTGAGGCCGCCCATCATTTTCTCGGTCTCGCCCGCGACATGGGCCTCGGCCTTGGCTTTGGCGTCGGCGCAGGCGGCGACGATCAAATCTTCCAGCATTTCGAGTTCCGCTGGGTCGGCCAGCTTCGGATCGATCTTGATTTTTTTCAATTCGCCCTTGCCGTTCATTGTGGCGACGACCATGCCCGCGCCGGACTGGCCTGTGACTTCGATATCGCCAAGCTGGTTCTGCATATCCGCCATTTTGGTTTGCATATCCTGCACCTGGCGCATCATTTGTCCGATGTTCATGGTTTAATCCTCCGGTTCAATAAGTGGGGCATCGTCGCCTTCTGTTACTATTGACGCAGCTCCCGGCGCAACCTGTTTTTGCTTGAGGCTCGTCAGCTTCGCGCCAGGAAAAGTCGTAATCACGGCCTGCATTAAGGGATGTGCCATGACGCGGTCGTGTTTTTTCTTTTCGGCCTCCTTGTCTTGCGCGGCCAGGGTCAATCCGCCTTCGGACGCAGAAATGGAGACCATCCAGCGCTGGCCGGTCCATTCGGTGAGATGTTTGGTCAGGCGCCCGGCGAGATCCGCAGGCGCATTAGCGCCAACGCGAATTTCAAGAAAACCGGGCTCGCAACGCACGGGATTGACATTGCTGTAAAGCTGCGCATGCAAAGCGCCCTCGCGGTTCGCAGCGAACAGGGCGACAAGTTCGCGGTAACTCGTCGGCACGGCTTGCGCGGCGGGCGCGGTTTCAAGGATGTGTTGGGTTGCGATTGCCGGTGCAAGGACAGCATTACCGCTTGACCGTTGAGCGCGCGCACCACCACCGCCGCCGGAAGGCGCGGGCGTTGCAGCGGCTGCATTTGCGCCGACGGTATCGCGCAATTGCTTGATCAAATCAGCGGGCGGCGGCAATTCGGCCGCGTAAGCCAAACGGATAAGCACCATTTCGGCAGCCTGCGCCGGATGCGGCGCGCTTTGTATTTCATTAACGCCCTTGAGCAAAATCTGCCAGGCGCGCGCCAGCGCGGGAACCTTGATATCCGAAAGCTCGGTGAGTAATTGCCGGTCATATTCCGGCAGGTTTTTATCTTTTGCGAAATCGGGGATGACCTGCCCGCGCGTGAGCAGATGTACGAGATCGCACATATCCTGCAGCACTTGCAGAGGATCCGATCCGGCTTGCTGCATCAAGGCGAATGTTCCAAGCGCCGGTTTCATCTCGCCGCGCATTAAATTGCGGCACAGCGCAATGATATGGGCACGGTCGGCAAGGCCAAGCATGTCCTTGACGTCGTCGGCTGTTACCTTGCTGTTGCCGCGCGCGATGGCTTGGTCAAGGAGGCTTAGCCCGTCGCGCACCGATCCGTCGGCGGCATGGGCAATTAATTTTATGGCTTCAGGCTCGGCGCTCGCGTTTTCCAGAGCGACGACTTCCGCGTAATGCTTGGCAAGTGTCTCGCTGTCGATACGGCGCAGATCGAAACGCTGGCAGCGTGACAGCACCGTCACAGGAACTTTGCGGATTTCGGTGGTGGCGAAGATAAATTTGGTATGTGGTGGCGGCTCTTCCAATGTTTTGAGTAACGCATTGAATGCGTTTTTCGACAGCATATGCACTTCGTCGAGAATGTAGATTTTGTAGCGCGCCGACACTGGCCCGTAGCGCACGCCATCGATGATATCCCGGATATCGTCGACGCCGGTGCGCGATGCAGCGTCCATTTCCATCACATCGACATGCCGGTCTTCGGCGATGGTGCGGCAGGAATCGCATTTCCCGCACGGAGTTATGGTTGGGCCGCCCTTACCGTCCGTGCCGGTACAATTCAGTGCGCGCGCGATGATGCGCGCGGTCGTCGTCTTGCCGATGCCGCGCACACCGGTGAGCATCCAGGCATGTGGCAGACGCCCGCTTTCGATCGCGTTGGTAAGGGTGCGCACCATCGCATCCTGGCCGATTAATTGGTCAAACGTCGTCGGGCGATATTTGCGCGCCAGCACGCGGTAATGCGGCGGCGAGTCCGTGATCATATCCGGAAACAGCGCGTTTTGGTCGGCGCTGTCGGGTGTTTCATTGGCGGCGAAAAGGGTGCTCAAAGGCGAATCCGTCCGGTTAAATTTACTCCGCCCCACAATCGACGATGAGCGGCTCATAATCAAGGGCGCGGATAAACCTTAATAAATCAGCCGGTTTGATCGCCGTCGAGGCGCCGTTATGCAGTGGGTGATAATTAACCTGCGCAGCTTCCAGCATAGCGCGATCAAGCACCACGGTCACGCGTTTTTGCGTATCGTTCATCAGCGCAAAAGGCGTCACCGAACCGGGCGTAAGGCCCAAAACCTCCATTAATAATTCCGGCTTGCCGAAGGACGGATTGGAAGCGCCGATTTTCTGTGCGAGCTTTTTCAGATCGGCGCGCTTATCGCCCGGCATAACGACGAGCCAGATTTTGTCTTTTTTATCCTTGAGGAAAAGATTCTTACAATGCAACCCGGGAATTTTATCCCACCAGCCCTCACCATCCTCGACGCTGAAAAAGGGCGGGTGTTCCACCGTTTCGTGCGTGATGCCGAGTTGGTCGAAGAGGGTGAAGAGTTGAGCGGGGGTGGAAGGCATTAGGGGCTATGTTAAGGAGTTCCCTATCATCGGGCCTCTTAAACTAGCATAACCCGTTGCTCGGATGGCTATAGCTGTGAGGGCAGAAAAGCCATCCTCAAGAGTTGGGCCTGCCTGTCGGGTTATATCCATACCTGCATGTCGGGCTATGTCCATAAGAGCCAGAGTATCCCGGAATAAGGGAACATCGACATTGTCTTTCAATTCTCCACTTCGCGATTTCGGAATATTGAGCGTTATCAAATCCATAACTTTGTCACCGGGGACAAGCCATACGGCTGCCGTTTCTTCCCTTTCAGGACGGCCATCGGGAAGCATGCCCGCGGGTTGTCCTGTTGTGCCTTTCCATGCAAAAGGAGAACCGCCGATGCGTTGTCCAATATAAACCCGGCAGAACCGGCCATTGCCGCGGTCATAATCGCCTTGATGCGCGATAATTTTTATGTTGAGGCCGGTTTCTTCATGGGCTTCCTTGATCGCCGTTTCCTGTTCGCCTTTCCGTACCGTTTCCCCCTTGTCCAGGGTCTGGCCTTTGGGGAGAGTAAAGCAATAGCCGGAAAAGAAATTGCGTGGGGAAAAAAGCCAAATCCTGTTATCAGGTTCGATGATAATAACACCGGCCGATTGTTCTTTTTGCTCTTCCGTATTGGGAGTGGGCACCGGAGGTTCGGCGGCTTTAATCGTTCTGTTTATCTTTTCTGCGGTGTGATCAATTTGTGGTGCTGTGAAATCAATACCGTTCAGTTTTGTGCCGAAGGGGCCGTTCAGAGCCTCGCAGGTGGCACCATTAAATTTTACGATTGTGTGAGGATCGGCCAGGTTTTGCGCACCACCGGGCATATTAAAAAGTTCGAAAAGCCGTTGTTTCCGGGCGACATCGGGGTACTCTTCAATAAATTGTAATTCTCGTGCGTTAAGTGTTTTATCGTTTATCATAATAATCCCCCACAATATTGGATATTAAGGGTACATGGCTGCACCCTGTAAAATCAAGTGGGAGATTGAACGGCGACCCGAACCCGAGGTGTTACGGTTGCTTCCTTCCGGACCTGGCCGGGTTGGCACAGGGCCCGTCCACCGCCAACCTCCCGCGCGAGTTCTAGCAAGCTTCTATCAAAAAATCCCGATAAAATCCTGCCGCCCGTCCCAGATCATATGCAGCGAGGTATAAAGGACGGTCAGTAATCCCAGATAAGCGATCCAGCGATAACGGCTGGTGAGGCGCGCGACCAGAGATGCCGCCATGCCCATGAGGCCGACGGATAAAACAAGGCCGATAGCCAGAATCCATATTTTGTCGCGCGCGACACCCGCCACCGCCAGCACATTATCCAGCGACATCGAAATATCCGCCGCGGCGATTTGCAAAACCGCGCTGGAAAGTTTTTTGGGCAGTTGATCTTTTTTATCCATGCGCGCATGCGCTGTGTTCGGCAAAGGCTCGAAGGCAGAGGGGCGGTAACGCCTTAACTCCTCATACATTTTCCAGGTGACCCATAACAGCAAAAGCCCGCCTGCCATCAGCAGGCCGGTGATGTGCATGATTTTGATTGAGAAGATGGCGAACAAAATGCGCAGAACCGTCGCCACGGCAATGCCCGCAATTACGGCGCGATGCCGCTTGGTGGCGGGCAAGCCCGCTGCGGCCATGCCGACGGCAATCGCGTTGTCGCCCGCCATCGAAATATCGATGAGGAAGATTTGCAGCAGGGCTATGAGGTCAGTCCATTGAACCATCTCAGCTTTATGGATGATTCGAGTTCAATACACCATGCCGTCTTCAAACTGGGAATTGACGGAAAAACCTCGTCTGTAAATTACCAAAGGCTGCGGCCCCTTCATAAATGCAGCTTTGAAGGACATCGCCCGAAAAGCCCTGCCCCCAGTAAATAACACCGTTTGCCGCGTGCAGCGCGTGCTGAAAATGCCGATATTCCGCGGCGTGATGATCGGCTTGTGCGTGGGAGCGTATCCATGAAACCGGATCGAGTCTTTCGTTCATAAAACTCATATCGAAATGTGCAGAATTTAATTTGCGATAGTGATGCATTAGAAATGCGGCAAAACCGCTTTCTTTATCGCAAAGCAATATTTGGTCGATGATAGAAAATTCAATATCCGCAAGAAGTTCCGAAGCGAGATGGTAGCCGACGGCCTTCGCCAGTGACCGGATTCCCTCGCCATCTCCGCAGTAATTCAGAATCATTTCCCTGTTCATTGCGTTGAGCCAGGGCGTCGCTACATGACGTGCGGTTTCTTTCAATGGTATTGCAGCATATTGTCGCGCCGCTTCGCGCAGACCCGCCGCGAGCCAATGATGGCGCCCCAGATATTCATCCGTTGAAGCTTCATAAATTTGACGGGCAATATAATTGCTGCGATCCGGTAGTATTTTATCGTCCGGGTTTTCGAACAATTTTTGAAAAACCGCATGGTCGATATGACCTGTCAATTGCACCACGCAACCGGCGGCCGGGCGATTAAAGCCGGTGTAGGAGCTAATAAAGGTATAAAAACTTTGCGGGTTCTTATTAGCGGCATAGCAAGCATCGGCAATAAGTTTTGAGCAGGTTGTGATATCCAGTTTTTCTTGCAGCGTTTCTTCCGTTATTTGCAGTGAAGAAGCGAGGCAGTCCAGTTCTGCGGTAAATTGACCGTCTCTGGCATCGGGTTTCTTAAAAGGAACAGATTTGCAAAAATTGGCCTTTTGTGGGGCATTTTTAGTCTTCATAGCTTCCAGCATAGAAAAGTTAAAGATTAATTTATATGATATATAATACATAAAAAATGATGTTGCAGTCAACCTTAAATCATTGCCTTTTACTTTCAGCAATAAAATCAGCGTGCTAGACGATTTTACGTTTGAGGATTTTTTCCAGTTCGGTGCGCGCGTGAGCGCCGCGGCCTATCGACCAGGGCTGGCGCAAATCCGCAGGGCGCATTTTATCGATGTGCGGCGGAATGGTCGCTTTATCCCAAGTAGCGTTAAATTGAGCGCGGAAAGTTTGCGCCACCGAAGGGTTGCGCATGATGACCAAACGTAAATCCGGTTCCCAGAAAAAAAATGAGGTGTTGTCGCCATAAACCGCGTGCACAACACGTGAAGAATGTTCTTTGACCCACCGATAGTGTGACGGGTGTTCAATAAAATAATAGTCGCCCTGACGCACCAAAAGCTTCTCGCCAATATTGTATTTGTGTCGCCGACGATAATAGCGATCCATCGCCGCGTCGTTGGTGGCAACGAATTTACGCTCATCGACACCGTTATAGAGAACATCGCCGCCAGTCTCCTTAAGCTGATCGGTGACGTCGTCGAGAAATTTCACGAAACTGTGCGAGCCTTCGATCTTGAAAACATCCAGCCGTTCGCTGCGCAGCTTGACCCCATGATCGGGTAAAAACTCAATCCCGCGCGATTCCAGAACGGCTTGCAACGCCCGCAGGGTTTCGGTTCGCGGCGCGACGACAGCACGCTCCAGGGTATTGAGCGTGCGCAGCGAGATACCTGCGGCATCGGCGAGCTCGTTCTGGTTTAAATCCAAAAGCGCACGGGCCGCACGAATTTGTTCGATACTGATCATAAGGGATATTGGCCGATCATATTTGCTTCGTGAATTTAGAACGCTTATCCTTCACCTGCAAGCCGAGCTATATACGCATGAACTTCGCGCGATCCTTGTTTACCGTTAGCGGTCTCACGGTGTTGAGCCGGGTTGCCGGATTCGTGCGCGACACGCTCACGGCGATGTTTTTGGGTGCGGGGCCGGTGGCGGACGCCTTTTTTGTCGCGCAGCGCCTGCCCAATCTTTTTCGCAGCCTGTTCGCCGAAGGTGCGTTCTCGGCAGCGTTCGTGCCGCTTTACACCACCGAACAGGATCGCAGCGGCACCGAAGCCGCGCAGCATTTCGCGGGGCAGGCGCTGGCGCTTTTGCTGGCGGTGCTGCTGCCCTTTTCGGTTGTGGTGATGATATTCATGCCGCAGGTGATGCGCGTTCTGGCGCCGGGTTTTGAGAATGATCCGCAGAAATATGAACTCGCCGTTCATTTCAGCACGATTACATTTCCTTATCTCGCGCTTATCTCTGTTACGGCTTTGCAGACCGGCGTCCTGAATGCGCAAAGCAGATTTGCTCCCGGCGCTGCGGCCCCCATCGCCTTTAATATCGTGCTCATTATCGCGCTGTTTCTTGCGCGGTTGCTGCATTGGCATGTCGGTTATACGCTGGCCTGGGCGGTGACGATTTCGGGCGTGGTGCAATGTCTATGGCTTGCCATCAGTTGCTATCGCGCCGGTGTTTCGATCCCGTTTACCCTGCCGCGCCTGAGCGAAGCGAGCAGACATTTGTTCCAGCGCATAGGCCCCGGCGCGGTGGGTGCGGGTGCGGCACAGATTAATTTGTTGGTTTCAACCATTCTGGCCTCGACCCTGCCGACGGGCGCGGTGTCGTTTCTTTTTTACGCTGATCGCGTCAATCAATTGCCGCTCGGTATCGTTGGCGTCGCGGTGGGAACGACTTTGCTGCCTTTGCTGGCGCGTTATGTCGAAGCCGGGAAGGAAGACAGTGTCAAGCATTACACCAGCCGCGCGATCGAGTTTTGTTTGATGCTTGGATTGCCAGCGACCATCGGCCTGACGCTTGCAGCACAGCCGATTATTCAGACTTTGTTTGAGCACGGCAAATTCACTCATGAAGATACGATCGCCACGGCGCAGGCGCTGGGCGCCTATGCGCTCGGCATCCCCGGGTTTTTGCTGGTCAAGGTTTTCGCGGCGGGATTTTTTGCGCGGCATGACACCAAAACGCCGGTCAAAATCGCCGTGGTTGCGATGCTGGTCAATGTGTTGGGGTCGGTGACGATGTTGGGCCCGCTGCAGCATATCGGCATTGCGCTTGCCAACAGCATCGCGGTGACGGTCAATGCGCTCTTGTTATTCACGCAGCTAAAGCGGCGCGGTGCGGTGGGCGACTCCAAATTAATTCATCGCCTGCCGCGCCTGTGCGTCAGCGCTGCCGGTATGAGCCTTGTGACGTGGGCCTTGACGATGTTGACCGCGGATAATTTCGGCCCGGGACATTGGGCGCGCGAACTGACGGCCCTGACGGCGATTATCGGCTTGTCCGGCATGGCCTATGCCGTTTTGCTGCATATGACCGGCGCAATGCGGCTGCGCGATGTTCTGGAAATAGTAAAACGGAAACCTACAGCCGGAATGTGATTATTATTCCGCCGGTTTGACCGAAAACCGCACCGTCGTCACTTTATCTTCTGCGTGTGCATCAATGCGCAGCACATCTTTTTCACGCTGGAAGCTGCGCGCGTCGACCACTTTCCAGCCCAGCTGCGGCAGGCTGCGGCGATAGAATTTATAAACTTCATCGACATCGACCATGCCGCGCGCTTCGGTGTAGGCGATACGGCCGGAACGCGGCACGACGAACAGTACGTCATTGTCCGGCACCAGTTCCAGCCCCGGCATCAGCGGCAGATCGTCGATCACCTTGGCGAATTCCGGCTGATTAACGGGCAGATCTTGCGCGGGTTTCTCATCGAGCAGTGTGGATTGGGTATTGATATTAAGGTCGGAGGCGTGAAGCGGTATCGCCGCTAAAAGACCGGTGGTGACGAGGGCAGAAGCTATAACGAATCTTTTCATGTCCGCGATCCCGTCACGCCTTGTAATTCTCAGGGAATAATTGCCGTTCCACAAGTTCGATGAGAATATGGATGATCTTGATGTGCAGTTCCTGCACGCGGTCGGCGAATTTTCCGCCGGGTGTCGCGATGACGATATCCGCGATTTTGCCGAGTGCTGAATCCTTCTTTCCTGTAAGGCCGATGATTTTGACGCCCATTTTTCTTGCCTCCTCGGCGGCGGCGATGACATTCTTGCTGGTGCCGCTGGTGCTGATCGCCAGCAGGCAATCGCCTTTCTTTGCATGTGCTTGCAGGTAGCGCGAAAAAATATGCTCGTAGCCGTAATCATTGCCGACGCAGCTGATATGCGACGGATCGCTGATAGAAACCGCCGGCAACCCTGCGCGGTCGAGGCGATAGCGGCCGGAAAGTTCTTCGGCAAAATGCATCGCGTCGCACATCGAGCCGCCGTTGCCGCAACTGAAGGCGCGGCCGCCCTGCTTGAATGTCGTTGCGAGCAATGTCCCAGCTTGTTCGATGGCGCGAAGCGTTTCGTCGCTGGCGATGAGCGCCTGCAATGCGGCTTGCGCTTCCTTGAGGGTATCGAGCACGCACGAATTCGCGGACATGGTCATCCTTTGGGTCTCGCCGTTTCCCATTCCATCCAGTCGAGATAGGGCTGATAGCCCCCGGTGATTGGCGTAGCCACAATGCACGGGCATTCATAGGAGTGCAAGGTTTTGACAATCTTACGCAGCGGCTCGAACAATTCGGCGCGGGTTTTTACAAGCAGCAGAACTTCGTTTGAATCCGCGAGTTTTCCCTCCCACATGTAAACCGAGCGTACCGCCGGAATAATATTGACGCAGGCGGCCAGCTTTTCATGGACGAGGACATGCGCGATCTTATCCGCCTCGGCAGCGGATGCGGTGGTGATGTGGACGGAGATAAAAGAAGTCATTGAACCCAAGGCACCAAAGACCCTAATTCAGAATTTGGTTTGGGTGTTAAGGGGGTGGATAAATAATCGGGCGGAAAGAATATATCTTGTGCGGGCTTTCCATCCTTGATCCATGCCATCGGTTTCATAGTCGCATATTGTGTTGTATCCAGTATGTCATTAAGACGATGCTCACTTTCCTTTAGTGACTGTGGTTGTGAGAAAAATTTAAGAATATCTGGATCAACCGGAAGCGGTGTTCCATCCGGCAGAACGCCAAGATCGGTTTTGACGCCACGACTGCAATCTAAACCAACCAATCCGTACATTGCCATTAAAATATACTGTAATTTCTCAAGGGGACTGTCTTTGCTCGTTATTCCAACGACGGGTACAAACGGTAATATTTCGATTTGATCGCCCCTATATTCGAGAACAGCCGGAGCATTTTCTGATCCCACAGACCGCAACGGTTGTAATCCAGCCGCATGGACGATGCGCTGGTGTGCATCAGCTTCATGGAATCGGGTTGGAATTCTGATCACGCAAGCTTTGCCAGCCAGAGTTCGAGCGGCGAGTGCGTCCCCGGAACCACCCCCTTTATATTTTGCGCATTCAATGACGTTTTGACTTGCAAGCCATTCACCTACACGCACAGATTCATTTGGCTCCATATAATCAGCGAGCCGCTCAGACACATGCCCATATTTTAAGTTAGCCGTGATTTCCGGTTTGGGCTGGAAATTGCCATCATAAAACGAAATCGCAGCATATCGAAGATAGCATGAGAGGGCGCCCTTTTCGACCAAGGCACCCAGAGCTTCATTCGAAATATTATGAAAGTCACGCGCTGAAATTGTCATTGTATAAATCCTCCATTATTTTGTCTTGTGGGAGAATAATATTAAAAACGCACCCCCTGCAATCTCATAATTCGAGCTTTATGTAATGGTTAAAAGCTAAGGTGTGCATAGAGCCATTAACTCAAAATTAGCTTATTTTCGCCATAAACGCCAGTTACGCAACCCCTCTTCCCCTCTCCTTTCCGTTCCTCATTCGCCGAGGCCACCATGACCGATAAAACCGTCACCATCACCGATGACCAGACCGGCAAAAGCTGGAAGGTCAAGCTTATCTCCGGAACGATGGGGCCGGACGTCATCGATATCCGCAAACTGTATGGCGAGAGCGGTTACTTCACCTTCGACCCGAGTTTTACTTCGACGGGCGCTTGCGAATCCAAAATTACCTTCATCGACGGCGATAAAGGCATTCTGCTGCATCGCGGCTATCCGATCGACCAACTGGCGGAGAAAAGCGATTTTCTCGAAGTCGCCTATCTTTTGCAATATGGCGAATTGCCGAACAAGGAACAGAAGACCGATTGGGTTAAGCACATCACCTATCACACGATGGTGCATGAACAACTCATCCGGTTCTACAGCGGCTTTCGCCGCGACGCGCATCCTATGGCGGTAATGTGCGGCGTGGTCGGCGGGTTGGCGGCGTTCTATCATGACTCGCTCGATATCCATGATGAAGAGCAGCGCATGATTTCCTGCCACCGGCTGATCGCCAAGATGCCGACGTTGGCGGCGATGGCGTATAAATATTCGGTGGGGCAGCCTTTCGTCTACCCGCAGAACAGTCTGTCGTTCTCGGAAAACTTTCTCTACATGCTGTTTTCGGTTCCGGCAGAGCCCTACAAGATCAATCCGGTGCTGGCGCGCGCGATGGATAAAATCTTTATCCTGCACGCCGATCACGAGCAAAACGCCTCGACCTCGACGGTGCGTTTGGCGAGTTCTTCCGGTGCCAATCCGTTCGCCTGCATTGCCGCCGGCATTACCTCACTATGGGGGCCATCGCATGGTGGCGCCAACGAGGCAGTACTTAAAATGCTGATGGAAATCGGCAGCAAGGACAAAATTCCCGAAATCATCCGCCGTTCGAAGGACAAGAGCGACGACTTCCGCCTGATGGGCTTTGGCCATCGCGTCTACAAAAATTACGATCCGCGCGCGAAAGTGATGCGTGAGACTTGCCACGAGGTTCTGCAAGAACTTGGCATCAAGAATGATCCGCTGCTCGACACCGCGCTGGAGCTGGAACGCGCCGCGCTGCAAGACGATTATTTCGTGCAGAAGAAACTTTATCCCAACGTCGATTTCTATTCCGGCATCATCCTGCGCGCGATGGGTATCCCGATGAACCTGTTCACGGTTTTGTTCGCGCTGGCGCGTACCGCCGGATGGGTGGCGCATTGGCAGGAGCAGCAACGCGACGCTGAGCAGCGTATCGGACGTCCCCGCCAGCTCTACACCGGTCCCGTCACGCGCGATTTCGTGCCGGTGGAGAAGCGGAAATAGCGGCTTTCCCGCAGGCCGGGATTTTGCTACCAAAGCCTTATGAACGATCCCCATTCCGATCAGGTGCGCTGGAAGCAGCGGTTCGAGAATCTAACGGCTGCCTTGGCATCGTTGGACGAGGCGTTGGATGCAGCCAAGCGCGAGCCGGACAACCGGCTTTATCAGATCGCGCTTATCGGCGCTTTTACCTTCACCTATGAACTCGGCTGGAAGACGCTCAAGGATTATTTGAAATTCGGCGGTATCAGTTTGACCGTACCGCGCGATGTCATCAAGCAAGCTTTCAACAGCGGCTTAATCGCCGACGGCCAGACCTGGATCGATATGATCGATGATCGCAATCTGATGTCGCATGCCTATGACAAGGCTGCCGCCGCGCAGGCGGTACAGAATATCCGCACCCGTTACCGGCCTGCTATCGAGCAGGTTTATCGGATACTCAAAAGCAAGCTTAAAGGTTGATTGTGTTCGGTTTGCCGGAAGCGACGCTCACACTCATCCGCGATTATTTCGCGGCGCAACCTGATATCGAAAAAGTCGTAATTTATGGATCGCGCGCGATGGGCCGGGAAGAAAACGGATCGGATATCGATTTGGCAGTCTGGACAAAGGGCGATAAAAATCTCGCCGGGAAAATCAAGGGCGATCTGGAGGCGCTTTCGACGCCCTATAGTTTCGACGTCACCGATTACCGGCGCATTACGCACGTGCCGTTGAAGGAGCATATCGACAAGGTGGGGAGGGAAATTTACGCAAGATAACCATCTGATTATTATGAATAATTTATGAAAGTATTTCGACTTGATTGATAAAAAAGCTTTTTTGCAGTATGTTAGCGACTGGAATACAGCGCAACCATATAAATTGAAGGAAAAACTATTATGAAGGTTTCGAATTTCGTTCTTGCTCTGGCTTTGACCGGCACAGCCTCTGCCGTTGCTCGCGCTCAAACTCCAAGTGACCTGCCAAGGTTGGCTCCCCCAGCCCCCGAATGCTTCGACAATCTGCATCGTTTCGAGAATGCACATGCAGTCGCATTTAAGTTGATTGGCCAGGCGGATGCCGGGTTGCAAAAAGCTTTCGATAGAGAAACAGCCACTCATGAGGAGACAGCTCGCCTGCCGAAAGATTCGCACGATTTAACCGTGCTGGATAAAGAGCTCGCTCTTGCTAAAGAAGGATTGGCAAACGCGGAAGCGCAGACTTCTTTTTCTACGGCGAGCGCAAATCTTTTTATTGTTATGAACGATATAGATGCAGAAAATTATCTCTGTATACCAGATGGCAGTCGCCTCTATCCTAACGGTGAAGCCCCACCGGAAAGAATGAAACTTGCAGGTGATAGAAGCGCGGTTGTGGATGCCTTTGCAAAAGGCAGCGTAACACTTACTTCTGCTGGCGAAGTAAAGTTCAATTCGGCAAACGATCAGGCCGCTTATGATCGTATTGTCGCAAGGCTAAGGGCAAAATTTACAGCGCCCACCGCCGATAAAAAATAGTTTTTCTATCGGTAAAAAACCAAACTGGATACCGTACAAATTTTCCAACGCTACCCGAAAACCGGGTTTGTTCGCATGCAAGGCCCCGGATTGATTTGCAGGGATTTTTGAGGCTTCCGGCCTTGCCGTTCAAGCGCTGGACGCAGGGCACTTTCAATCACGTCTGGCGCAACGCGATGTTTCTGGGCTGAGCGAGTTAGGGCGCAATGTGCCAAATGGGCTAAGCGTTCGATTTCACTTTTTCGTTCTTTCAGCGCAAGGCAAAATTCGAGACTGCCAAGATTGGCAGGAAATTCCTCAAGCCGCCGGAATTCATCAACTAATCTGACATAACAGCCCATTTTTTCTTCGACCGTCGGTGGAAGTTGAATCTTTCTTCTTTGTCGTCTTGAGGTTTTTTGCATCGCGATTGCTTCCATCCAATGGATTGGAACTCAACTCGAAAACTATCAGTGTGTGTGGCGGAAGGCAATGTGATTTACATAAAAATGGATCGCCATGATACAGCCTAATGTATTGAATTAGTTGTGAAAGCATTACGTTTGTTGATGTGCTTGCCGTCTCTTGCTAGATTACCTTGATTGGTCGATATCGTATTCAACAGTGACGTATGTGTGAGTATTTATTATGGTATATGTAACATTTCAGGCATCGGCAGTTTCATCTGCAATACATCGAGTTGCCGATGAAGCCCGAAGATTTGCTCGGGAAGCTTTCGCCAACTACAGAATGTTGGATGCCGTCCATTCCGATAATCAAACGGTGACCTTGTCCGAGGTCGGACGGCTGATGCGTTCTCTGGATATAGCCATGGTGTTTGCGCGTTTGGCAGCAGACATGGAATATTTGCGCGATACCCGTTTGCCGTTACTGCCAGAATCGGCATTGGTGAAATTTGGTATTGACGGCATAGCGGATAAAAATCTTTGTAGATTATTATCAGGAGAAGAATATTCCTTGAATGTGCTTCTTTTGAAGCGTCGCTGGCTTGAAAAGTTATCGAGGGAGATAGATGCCCATATCCCACAAGCCAAGATACATAAGGCGGCATGTGCATATGATAAAAGCGATACGGCATTAAAAGTTCTAAAATCTCAGGTCCACGATCCGTTCAAGCGAAAAGCTGCCGTTACTCTCCTTAAAAAAACTGCATTCGGCGACGATCTGCTCAAACGGGCTGTGAATATAGGTTATGAATATCATTTCACGGATATCAAGCCCCTCAATAACCTGCTGCGCGATTTACACCTACCGAAAGCTAAAAAATATCCCGAAGGGGTTGCGGCTTCTGCCGTCTGTTTCGATGAAAAATTTATATTTGTGGATACTCATAGCAATTGCTCGGATGTTTATCGCGCCATCAAGCTCGGGCATGAATGCGCGCATGCCGTGCAGCTTCACGAACATTTTGGGATCGGTGCGCATAAAGTTGAAAAAACACAAAAGGACGCAAGGGCTAATATCCGGCAATATGGATCTCTGATGGAGGCGCATAGTATTGCGGCGGAATTTATTATTGCAGGCGAATTGCTATGTGCGTAGGTAGATAGTGAGGATATTCGCAAGGCCCTTCGTCCGGTCTCTCCGGAAACGATCGATCTTCTTATTGACGATCCGGTGCAATTTCTTTCCATTCTCAGCCAAAGCGATATGATCAAGGACGCATGGCAATTCAATAATAAGCAAACACATTTTTCCCCTGCGGTTGCGAGTAGATTTGCCAGCAGCCTGACGCCTTTGTGTAATCCATGGATCCTTGCGCCGGGAGAGGAAGTGACGTTTACAATTTCACCATTCTCAGAGATTCAAGAAGTCGTCACATATCGCCCGCTACCACTTGATCTTTCCAAATATTCCATAGAAACACCGGAAGTGATCTAAGAGGAAGAGACTCACCCCTCCCGATACCGATATCCCACCCCGTACAGCGTTTCAATCTGCTGGAACGCGTCGTCGGTTTCCTTGAATTTCTTACGCAGGCGCTTGATGTGGCTGTCGATGGTGCGGTCGTCGACATAGATGGATTCACCGTAGGCGGCGTCCATCAATTGATCGCGGCTTTTCACATGGCCGGGGCGCTGCGCCAGAGCCTTCACCAATAAAAACTCGGTGACGGTCAGATCCACCGGCTTGCCCTTCCAGGTGCAGAGGTGCCGCGCGTTGTCGAGTACCAGATCGCCGCGCGTAAGGATATTCGCCGGGTCATTGTCGTTGGGATGCTGGCGCGCCTGTTCGCGGCGCAGGAGGGAACGTATGCGTTCCAGCAACAAGCGCTGCGAGAAAGGCTTGCGGATATAATCATCGGCACCCATGCGCAGGCCCATGATTTCATCGACTTCCTCGTCTTTCGAGGTCAGGAAAATCACCGGCATGGTCGAGGTTTTATCCGACTGCCTTAAGCGCTGCAAAAGTTCCATGCCGTTGAGGCGCGGCATCTTGATGTCGAGCACCGCCAGATCCGGCGGGCGCTGGGTGATGCCGCGCAGGGCCTCGTCGCCGTCGGGGTAGGTGCGCACCTCGAAACCTTCGGCCTCCAGCGCCATACTTACCGAGGTGAGGATGTTGCGGTCATCATCGACAAGAACGATTGTTTGCGGCATTTTTACCCCCTTTACTGTATCCCTATTCTAATAGATTAATTGGCAGGAAACTATGGCCTAAATCGGGCTCCCTTATGGCGAAAAAGCAGCACAAAACCACCGACGAAGAAATAACCCCGATCGAGGCCGCCGGAGTCATGGCCGATCTCGCGCGGCAAATCGCGCATCATGACGTGCTTTACCATCAGAAAGACGCGCCGGAAATTTCGGACGCCGACTATGACAGGCTACGGGAACGCTACCGCGCCTTGCGCGATAAATTTCCACAATTTATCCCGGAAGACGATCCCGAAGCGCGGGTTGGTGCCGCGCCAGCGGCGGCATTCAGCAAGGTCAAACACGCCGCGCCGATGCTGTCGCTTAACAATGCTTTTACCGATGCAGATATCGAGGAGTTTATCGCCCGTATCCGGCGTTTTCTGCAATTGCCCGACGATACGAAGCTGGCTTTTATGGCCGAGCCGAAAATCGACGGGCTTTCGGCAAGTTTGCGTTATGAGCATGGCAAGCTGGTGCAGGCTGCGACG
>Ga0206958_1191_pt1 | contig 16514 bp, 10 predicted proteins | sample Alteio_BWOrgHeat_33_FD_152968 | JGI IMG/M metagenome (GOLD analysis project Ga0206958, IMG submission 152968) | Enriched cells from forest soil in Barre Woods Harvard Forest LTER site, Petersham, Massachusetts, United States -... | ecosystem: Environmental > Terrestrial > Soil > Temperate forest >... | reverse complement strand
ATGCGGTCAACCGCCTTTTGCTGTTGGGCATTATCCGCCGGGAAATGAATATGACGGATGCTTTGGGCAATGGGTTCGAGGTTATGCTTGCGGCGAATGGGTTGCGGGACAATATCATTAAGCTCTTGAGCATGCAGATTCAGGCACTGATCGGTGAGCTTGCGCAAGTAACGCTGGGTGATGCCGCGGGTGAGCGGATAAATCGGTACGATGCGGCCCATGTTAAGACTGCGATCTTCGGCCGCAATGAGCTCGAAATCCGGCACCACCATCTGCAAGCGCTTGTTGAAAATATCAATGCGACCATAAAGAACAATCTCCTGTCCTTCTTTGAAAATATTAGCCAGATAGGGCTGATTGAACCACACGCAGCTGATGCGCCCGCTCTTGTCATTAACAACGACCTCAACCGCACGATTCTTAGAATAGAAATTACGCCGCGCCGTCATCACCTGCCCGCTGACGGTATGAATCTGGCCAGGCTGGACCATGGCAATGGGGGTAAACTGCGAGCGGTCCTCATAGCGATAGGGAAACAAGTACAGCAAATCCTCGACCGTTTGCACGCCGAGATTAGCCAAAAGCTTGGCCTTGGCCGGGCCAACGCCTTTGATAAATTGAATCGCGATTTCGCTTAAAGCTTGGGACATGATTTACCTAGGTGTGGCCGCCACTTTATGCAAGATTTCAGCGATAAAGGTCTGATATTTGACTCCGAGGCGTTTTGCTTTAAGCTTCAAGTTGTCTAAGTCCATTTTGTTGATACGGATATTTAAAACCGCGTTCTTTCTTCTTTCTGCAAGAGTATTAGCAATGGCCCTATCAATGGCCTCACCTTCTTCTTTCGACATAGGCACGTATTGATCGATTTCATCTTCAATAGATTGCTCATATTTGGTCAGTTTCTGTCTTCGCATATCCCTCTCCTTTATACCTTCTCATTAATTTACGACTTTTATAGATTGTCTTTAAAAAATACTTACCTTCTTCGTCAACCACAAAAGGCACGGCCCATATATAACCTCTGTATTCATAAATAAGGATTTTCTGATTTGGCTTATTTGGATGTTTGATCCTGTCAATTTGCTTTGCTTGAACGATTTCTTCAAAAGATACCCCTCTTGTTTGTTTTAAACGTTTACTTTTCAATTCATCCCATCGGGCTTTAAATTCCATAATTCCCCCTTTACCCGATTGTATATACAATTGTATCACAAAATGGGCGTTAGACAAATGTTTTAATTGAATTAGGGGGATTTATTGATCTAACAAAACAGTTTGGGGGAAACTGATAGATATATTTTTAGCACATCGGACCAGTTAAAACAAGGATAAAGACGTCCGCTGGGATGGTTATTTGCAACAGCAGTCTTTAGGACTATCTTTGTATTGATCTTTATAATGCACCCAATCCTGTGGGGCATCGGGCGTCTCATCGCGACCTTTGGCAGTCAGATCTAAAAAATTATAGGTGGTGTTCATTAGGTCAATGCCGCGCGCGTAGGAAGAATAGGTGTGGTAAATGTCTCCATTATTGTCCTTATAAAAAACACTCACCCCTTCGCGCTCATCAATGTCCATGTCGAGCGGCGCATAGTTGTAGATGGCCGTGCCTTTCTTGAGTTGGTCAGGCGTAAATGAGACGTTGAAATCGAAATTAAAATCCGTCTTATTGGAGGAGACCCATTTAAACTTCCAACCCATGCGTTTTTTAAACGGTTCAATCGCTTTGAAGGGAGCCCGGGAAATCACAACAAAAGCCGTGTCTCGCTGCCCCAGATGAATGTTGACACTGTCATAATGGTCCGCCCAAAATGAACAATGCGCGCAGCCTTCACCCCAACCAGGACCAAACATAAAGTGGTAGACAATCAGCTGACTTTTGCCGCCGAAAAGATCGGCAAACAACACCTTCCCTTCTTGCCCTTCGAATAAATATTCCTTATCTATTTTGACCCACGGCAGTTGGCGGCGTGCGAGGCTCATGGCATCGCGGGCTTTGGAGAACTTTTTTTCTTGGGCCAGCAGTTTTTTGCGGGCCGTCAGCCATTCTTTGCGTGAGACAACTTTACGGTTTTCGATGCCGTGGACTGTTTTGATTTTAGGCATAAGACCATCCTTTCAGACTAGTCAAAGTGATATCAGGGTCGGCATAAAATATAACAATGGGACCAGGAAAAGACAAGCCAATGATAAATAAACATTCACAAACACAAAGAGTGCCGCCAAGGTAAATATAACAATCGCAGGAATACTGTGCCGAGGCCCCATGAGTTTGGCGGAAGCATCGTCTGTAAAAAGCTTATGGCGGCTGGCATCAATCCTGAAGGTAAAAAAAGTCAAACCAGCCAAGATCTGGTTAATCGTATAAAGCAAGATGGGAAACTGGTCTGTCGGATGATCCCCCAGCATGGACATGGGAAAAGGCATAAAACATATCCATAGCAAGAACAGATTGTTCATCCAAACCAAAAATACGGTGACGTGGCGTAGGCGGACAAAAAAATAATGATGATTCACCCAATGGATACAGATCATGACAAAGGTGAGCGCAAAGACCCAAATCTTGGGGACCAGTGGCGCCATGGCCGCGGCATATTGGCCGAAACTTGAATGAGCGGCAACAGCCGGCACATGCAAATCCAGGATCAGCAAGGTCAACGCCACTGCAAAAACCCCGTCACTATAGGCTTCCAACCGGTCTTTGGACATGGGTGAGCGCTCGATCGTCGCTTGAGCCGTTTCGGATATTTTCTGGGCCGACATAGGATGATTATACTACAGAGGCAGGTAGCTTTTTCTGTTTATAGTAAAGTTTGATCTTTTGCAAATTCTCCGGACTAAGCGCATCCTCCATCTCATGCATGCGGTCAGCCGCACCGGAAGTATCTCGACCAACCTTCACTTCTTGAGCATAGGCGTCAACCGCTTTTTGGGCAGCAGCTACAGAGGTCGAGTCATAGTAATCCTGCAAGGCGGATTGGTCCTTATCCGGCACATTTTGGATCGCTTCCGACATCGCCATATTGGTGACAAGTGTGCTCTCCCCCTTTAAGATGGCATTAAAGTAAGCACTAATGGAAGCCTTCGCTTTTTCAAGGGCAGTCTCTTCAGCGCAAGCACGGCCCATACCTATTAAAAGGCATGCACTAGACAAGATAACGGCCACCAGATTTCTTACATGCATTAAACTTGGCATAGGCATTTTTTATTTTTTAATATTTCCATTTGCTTAAGTTTAGAATCAACAAAATCATTTTGGACGGCACGGCCGGACGCAAGCTTCAGATTTAAATCGCTGTGATGAGAATAACCCCGTGCAGACATTTCCTTGACCAAAACCTGATGACGCTTATAGAGAGCTTTGAGCTTGCCTTTCCACCGCAAAGTCTCCGGATGACGAGAATACCCTTTTCGGCCCTGAGTCAACACCGCCCAAATGGCATGAAGCTCCCGATGCTCTCCTAAAAGATGCTGACGGCATAGACAATTTGGCGGCAGGTCCCAGATGCGCATGGATAAGCGTTATTATAATCTAAATTATTCTTAAATCAATGCGCCACAAGCTCAGCGAAAAGTGGCGATTGGCTGGCAGGTTGGATGGAAAGGATTACAGGATCAAGACCCGCAAAGTCGCCGAACTGTGCCAAATCCTGTTGTGAGAACGGCAACGGCATGCCTGTCCCGTCGCGTTTGATGCGCAGATTCAGATTGGCGGAGTTCATGTCGATACCGCCGGGCATGACATGGTCAACATTCATTGCTTTATCACGCAGCTCATGAATCTTGGCCACTATATCAAGCACATGTCCTTTAATAGATTCTGGGTTATCATCATCGCCCAAAGCTTTGATCAATTGGGCCCTAAGAGTAAGATCTGAAGGTGCCAGCATAAAATTAGTCAATGCCATCTGAAGAAAAGATTTTTCTTTGAGTAACTGTCCTAAATCGGGATATGCCTCTATCAATTTTCGCTGGTGGTAGTAAGCCAAATCCCTTAAAACCCTAGCCACCCATTGTTGCAATTGGTGAACAACGAGAGGGTCTTCTATATCTATAGGATAATCATCTTCCGGAAATTCCGAATCCTGTGCCCATTCCAAAATCGATACCGCAAGTTCCGATATCTTTAATGAACCTTCAATAGACATTAAATCCTGCATTCCCAAGGGTCTTTTTAAACTTCGCTTCAAAGAATCGGCCTTTGTTAACATTTCATTCATTTTTGTATCAAATTGACCCTCATTAGAGTCTGTCGACATTTGTAATTTCTCAAGTTCCGACTTTTTATTATCAGCACCAATATCTTTATTTAATATTTTAAGCACGGACCTTAAGTAACCATCCACCCGAGGCTCTAAAAATTTATCTTTTACGTAATCAGACATTTGTTCAGGGGTTGAATCCGGATAACGACTTGGATCAGAGTACTCTAAGACAGCGTGAAACAAGTCATGGAGATCTCTTCCCAATCTCGAAATCATTGCCTCATCTTTGGCCTCCGCCCCCTTCATCGCCGCATCATTCCGATGTCTAAATATAAAATTCAGGGATGAACGATATTCTTTTCTAAACACTTTTAAAAAATCATCGGACTGAGCTTCTCTTAAGAATTGCTGAACATTTACACCTAATGATGTGACCTCTGAAGGCAAAGCTGGGTTTAGTTTCTCTACAAGCTGAAGAAGCTTATCAGTGGTTATTGAATTATATCGAGTACCGGAGCCAAGAAGTTTTCTTTCTCTTATAAGATGGTCAATCAATAACGGCTTAGGAACAAACCTTGAGAATGATTGAACAAGCTTCTGCAAGAATTCGGCCCACTTATCATCGACTTCGCGCTTCATGTCTTCTTTTACCGTATTGTTATATCCCTGCTGCTCTTCTGCCGGCAATGATTTTACGTAGTTATTGAGGTTGTTATATCCATCGGGAGAATGCCTTTTATACAATTGATCTAAATATAAAATCATATTTTTACCGGGATAACCAACCATCTCCGCATTCCAATCCAAACTGTCGTTTGCATAATCCAATGACTTTGCTTTGATAAAAAACCCTGAACCCAAAGGAAAATGTTGCCACGGCGGATTAAATTCAACCATCTGTGGAACGGAATAACTATCATCGTCATCACCTACAAAAAGCCCTCCTGGCTTTAACGTCGCGCCGACTAATTGCAGATACCGCCTCATGCCATCGCCCTTATCCTGATCTCTCAAATAATGATGAAAATAAAGACTGCTTACAGAAAAAATGACATCCGGCTTTTCGGCCTTTATTCTTTCCTGATCAACATCATCGAGAAGGTCAATATACTCCATCCTCACCCATTGGTGGTAACGCTTATCGTCTTCGGCCTTCATTTTCGAATCAATATCCAGCAAGCTGTCCGTTTCAATCGAATACGCCACAACTTGGATGTCCCATCTTGAAATCCAAGCCTCAATGTCTTCTTCTTTCGTTAAATGACTGGATCGTCTGAGTGTTTCATCCAGTACAGATAAAACACTTTTTATTTCCCCAAACCCTGTTCCGCCTAATAAGATTTTCAGCCGTTTGGGACTCCCAGCCTTAAGGATTTTGGCAATGTATTGCTCAAGGTATTTAGAAAACAATGCCTGAGAAAAAGAATTTAAATCGACCGCATCGGCAATCAGACCTTCTTGCCTGCTTGGCAAGTACAACCTTTCGACCATATCCTCAGGTAAAACCTTATCATGCAAACGTTGAATAAAAATGTTTGTTTCTAAGCCTGAACGCTTTATCTCTTGAGCAAAATGGGCTATCCAAAACGGCGCAATCAAGCGTACTTTTGAATCAAACGATTCCACCCGATACTTAGTATTCTTGATTTTAAAGAACTGATTGATGGTGGTTGGCGTATAAAGATCTTGGATGATGGAAATTGCCTCATGCAGGCTCAAAGTCTGTTCCTGCATCGCCGCATCACCCAAAAACATATGTCTTAATTGGGTTACTGGCCGCCACAATGAACTTGAGAGGTTATCAAAGGCCTCTACATGCCGTAAAAAGGGATATTTAAAAATCATGGCCACCAACGAATGATGTATGTTCTCAAAAGCCTGAATATCTTCTTTTTTCCAAGTATACATGGACGACTTGTCCTTCAAAGTTTTTTGCCATATGGCGTATACTCCTGCTAAGTCGTTAGAATAATCCCCGGCTTGCTTGTCTTTCAGTTGAAGTGGTGTTTGGACTCGAAAAGTATCAAATTCTTTGTTGGCTGCTTCTACCATACGCACTAAATACCATATCTGCCGATCTTCCAACGAAAGCGTCTGTTGATCATCTCCGTCCAAATAGAAATCATTCTCTGCCAATATTTTTTTAACTGACGCAGCCATTGGGGGACCTATTAAATTGATTAAACTTGAATCCGTTTCAAATAATATCAACTCAGCCATGGTACCGGTCCCATCATCAGCAAATTTTTTGAGCATAGATTCAAAGCCGGCACCCAACCTGTCTTTATATCGCCCTAAGAATTCAGCAACCTTGGTGCGATCAAGTTCTTCTATGCCCATCGCCGCATCTTTTGTTCTCTCTTCTATATTTTCGGACACTCCTTGGACAGTTCTTTCGATTTCAGCACCTGGATGAAGCGCTTTGAACGCCATCATTGCTTCAGGAATCGCATTGCCATTTTTTGATTCTGCATCGATCAGCGCGCCTAACTTATCCCACCTCTGAATAACTGTCTTATGGTCTGCCAAGATAAAGGTATAAGAAATAGCTCCAAGGCCATCAACAAACGAAAATTCTTGTCCGCCACCCTGGTATTGAATAAACACACCTGCGGCCTTACGAAGGAATGCAAACATATCCGGATGAATCCACTCTGAAACATCAGCCGTATCTACCTTCATCGCCCGATCACCATCATCAAAAACCTCTATGCCATTCACTTTAAGAGCTTTCTCAAGTCTACCCTCAAGCTCTGTAGACATCTCTTTAGACATCGTCCAAGGCCTATTTGGATCTGGCGCGACACGATCCAGATCACGAAAAAGATCTGCCAAAAGGGCAATAATTTCTCTTTTGGAAGGATACTCATTAATCCAAAGCTTAAGACTATTTCTTAGAACTTGCAGCGAAGCGCCCCCTTGATCAACCAACCCAACTTCTGTAATCTGAGTAGGTATCTTCTTATCGATAAAAAATTGGTTAATCGTCTTCTGCACGACCTGAGCGGTCATTGGCGCTTGTTGATTGACTAAAGGCAGCTGCAGAGTGAAACGTTGTAACAAATATACGCCAACCACCGCGACTACGCTTACTATGCCCGTATTAATAATATCTCTTGTATTACTTGCTTTTCCTGTTATCAATTTAGACCCTAAATGGACCGCTACATTTAGAACAAAAGCTGCAGCCGCCATGAATCCAAGGGCTTTAACACTTCTAGCAGTCATCGCAGGACTCTTTGCCCTGTCTGCCCGTAGGCCTTGATATTTAACGACTGCGCTCGTGTCTCTTGTATACGGTGAATCTTCCCGTAACCATCTATACCTGCGCTCAATCAAACGAAAAACGGGCAGGAGCTTGCCTTTATCATCTTTTGTTTTAGGCTGCATTTTTTGTCTATATCTCTCGACTGCCCGCGAAGAATCTCCCCAAACGAGCTGTCGAAATGTAATCTGCGTTCTATTTTTAGCGTTCCAGTACGCCAAAAGTCTGACTTCCGATGGACCATGGCCGTCCTTGGCAAAATATAAATACCGAGGAATTTCAGGCAGAAAAAATTGCCATGAATCGCGAATAGCCTCATATAACATTTCCGGGGAATTCCCTTGCGCTTCTAATCCCTGTGCCAATTTTTTTAACAAATCTTCTTCGCTTCGTATGCCTTTAGGCAATAGACCATGCAGCAGGGCCCCGGCATATGCCCTTGCTTCATTCCTGGCCCTTTTAAATTGCGGAGTTCCTGCTTCCAATTTCTTCATCAAGGCCAACTGCTCATGAAGATAGGGTAAAAATCCATTGATCAAACATGTTTGAGCATCGATATCTTCCGTATGCCATACCTGATAGGTCAATTGTAAATGAGCGGCATTCTCGGCGAAAACTTGGGCTGAAGCTGCGGGATGACCTGCTAATTCCCCTAAAGTTTCAACCATAGCTTCGTATTGAGGTCCATCGATGGTCGCGTAAGCTAACCAATCGTCAAATAAAGGCAGCGTTGAAATTAAAGGAGGATTCAATTTTTTAAACCTGGGAAATATTTTCTTTTGAAATTGATTCATCAATGCATAACTTCTTGAAACCAGTATAATCTCCAACAGACGCACAAAGTTATGCTCTATATCTATACCATACGGCACCTGCCCAAAAGCCTCCAATGTCTTATCCAAATCTTCATTTAAGCTTTTAAAATCATGAATATACCTAACTTGTCCGTTGATGGATTTGCCTTCCAGTTCATCCAGAGATTCGAGACCGAAATTTGCGACAAGCCGAAGAATGGCCGTATAAATGTCATACGAATTATCTGAATTAAGAATTAGATATTTTAAATTTTCCGCGTTTTGATTCCGAATATATTTGTACGCATCGAAAGGTAAATTAAAGTTTCGTAATTCTTCCATTACTTCCCCAGCCTTGTCTGTTACCAAACCTATCTCTGCCATGTCATCATAAGCCTTGTCCTTTTCTGCGACCGAAATTCCCATAGCATTATCATACGTGATTTGAATCGGATCACGTCCATTTAATGCTGCCGGGGCCATGGCATAACTGACATCTCCACCCGAAAAATATTTCCTCGGTATGCGCTCATTGGTCAGACTATCGGCATCTTCCTTGATAAAATTAAACACACCCTTCTTATAGGCTTTAAGATACTGCTGATAGATGGCCTCGTTCGTTTTGAGGTCCTGGTCGACACCCTTCACCTTGGCTTTATTGGCATAAATTTGGCCTAATACAGATTGTTTGAGGGTGCGTTTAAACCAAGTGGCTAAGAGCATGCCGCTGTAGACTTGGCGCAAGGGCGCAAAGTTAGCACCTTCATTGACCTCTTTTTGAAGTTCGGGAAGAACGATTTGACGGATAATTTCAGAAGCAATTTTGTGGTTATTACTCAAAGGGGACACATTAATGTGTCCCCTTTTTTGTAAGGCTAAATAATCTTCTTCCAACATGACACGCAGATGATTCTTAAGCACATACGCTGCGTTACCCTTCTCATAGATCAACGCATCATCCGGAAGGATCCAGACTTTGTTGAAGGTATTAACTGGAATATCGGTGGTGCCAAATTGCTTCTGCGCCTGGGCATAGGCCTTCTTCCAGAATTTTTGGCCCAACTGGCTCTCCGGATATATCAATGAGGCGGTGATTTGCTTGAGAAGATAATCTTGAGCCAAGAGATCCCGGCCCATTTCGGTTTTGCCAAAGTTGTCCTTGATGATGCGGTCTTTTTCATAAGGCGATAGATTGACCCATTGATCCTCATCCGGAATGGCGAGTGAAGCTAGGAAATACTTGGTTAATTTGGCGTACTCTTGCTTTTTCTGATCATAGGTCAAAGGCTTATCGCCCTTGTAAATAATGAAGTCAAATTTAAAGGGGTCTTTGGGATGGATGACAATGCCTTTTAAATAGGCCGGGACAAACGGCAGACTTAAAGGCACCATGGTCCCCGCAACCGGCATAAATGGTAAAGGGTCTATTTGAGCATAGGAGGGCATCTGAATGGATGAGCCCCAAAAGCTCACCAAAATGCTCCAAACTATAGCTTTCCGAAGGGTTTTGGTCATAAATTGAGTTAGAGAAAGTATTGCATCTGGAGGGCTTAAAAGCAAATTTATTTGGGAAGGTTGGTAGGGATTACTGAACAGGATTTTGGAGGACAGTCCCCATTTTTCTTACAGGTATTTGAGCCAAAGGTCGTGGAGTTCGCCTAGTTTGATGCGGATGATGGCGTGCAGCCCTTTAGGCTTGGTTGGGGGCCTTAGGAGCTTGAGGCCCGATTGTGATAGCGACAGGTCGCCTTTTTTAAGATTACAGGCCTTGCAGCAGGTGACCGTGTTTTCCCAGGTTGCTAACCCACCTTTGGACTCTGGTAGAATATGGTCAATGGTTGCCGCCTGCTCTCTTTTGCAGCGTTGAGAACAATATTGGCAGATGTAATCATCACGCAGGTGCACATTTCTCTTGTTATAAGAAATACCCGTCACCCTGTGGTATAACACCCGCACATATTTACGCAGCCTGATCACAGCCGGGATGCGCATTTCGGTGGTACAGGAATGGATCGATTGGTCGTAGCTTTCTTCGACGATGACTTTATTGGTGTATACGAAGCAGATGGCGTCTTTCCAGTCGCAGACGCCGAGGAAGGTATAATCGGAGTTAAGAACTAAACATCTCATGGCGGGTTTTTATCCCCCCTCCCTAACCCTCCCCACAAGTGGGAGGGAATAAAGGAATAATCTAGAAACGCATGGTTTTGAGGCGTTTGGCTAGCTGTTTGCGGTAGCCCTTGTTGAAGACTTCATCGAAATCGTAGGCGTTCTTAAAGCTGTCGTAGTGGTCTTGGGTATCTTTGGCGAGGATCTTATGCTCGACGAGATTAAAGACAATATTACCGAAATCGTCAGTCGCCTTGATGCCCCAATGCTTCAAGACCGTCATCGTCATGGGCCCGAATTTCTTCAACAAGAGTGCCTTGATACCCGTGAGCAATTCTTCCCCGCTAATATGCTTAGCCTTCTTGAATTTATTCTGACTGAAGGACAAAGCCTCCATCACAAATTCATAGGCTTCAGGATTATATCGGGAATCTTGGTTGCAGATGTTGGTGACGATGCTGTAAAACTCTTCATCCATTGATTGCATTGTAGCATCCTCATTTTGCTAATCAAAAAGATTCTTGGAAATTTTTAGGCAAAAAGTAAAAGCCCTGTACCGTATGGTACAGGGCTTTCAAATAAACCGGTAACGTTCTACTCTCCCATAGCCGTGTGACTATAGTACCATCGACCTCGATAGGCTTAACTTCCGTATTCGGAATGGGAACGGGTGTAGCCCTACCAGTAAAGTTACCGGAATTAAATAAAAGACAATTATGAAATATAGAGCAATACAACTGCCGGAAAAAAATTTTAAAGATCAAGCATTTGGCAGATTAGTACAGCTTAGCTTAAATCCTTACGGATCTTACACATGCTGCCTATCAACGTCGTAGTCTACAACGTGCCTTCATGACCGAAGTCAATCGATGATTCATCTTGCAACGGGTTTCGTACTTATATGCATTCAGCACTTATCCCTTCCGAACATAGCTACCCAGCCATTGCCCTTGGCAGGACAACTGGAACACCAGAGGTTCGTATCTCCCGGTCCTCTCGTACTAAGGAGATCTTTGCTTCAATCATCGTGCGCCCACACCAGATAGAGACCGAACTGTCTCACGACGTTCTAAACCCAGCTCACGTACCCTTTTAACCGGCGAACAGCCGGACCCTTGGGACCTTATACAGCCCCAGGATAGGATGAGCCGACATCGAGGTGCCAATCCGCGCTGTCGATATGAACTCTCGAGCGCGATCAGCCTGTTATCCCCAGAGTACCTATTGTTCGTTGAGCGATGGCAATCCCACATTCGACCACCGGATCACTAAACCCCACTTTCGTGCCTGCTCGATCTGTCGATCTCGCAGTCAGGCTCACTTATGCTTTTGCACTCTACAGACGATTGCCGACCGTCTTGAGTGAACCTTTGGACCCCTTCGTTATTCTTTAGAAGGGAACCGCCCCAGTCAAACTGCCCATCTGGCACTGTTTCCTGCCTGGTTTCACAGGACAAGGTTAGAATCTAGTCATCAACAGGCTGGTATTTCACCGTTGCCTCCATCCCGGCTAACGCCGGAACTTCACAGGCTCCCAGCTATCCTACACAATCAATAACCAAATCCAATACCAAAATGCAGTAAAGGTTCTGGGGTCTTTTCGTCTTGGTGCGGGTAGACGGCATCTTCACCGCCGCTACAATTTCGCCGAGTTCCTCCTCGAGACAGCGCTCAAGTTGTTACACCATTCGTGCGCGTGGGAACTTACCCCACAAGGAATTTCGCTACCTTAGGACCGTTATAGTTACGGCCGCCGTTTACTGGGGCTTCAGTTCGTAGCTTCGCTTGCGCTGACCACTCCCCTTAACCTTCCAGCACCGGGCAGGTGTCACACCCTATACGTCGTCTTACGACTTTGCAGAGTGATGTGTTTTTACTAAACAGTCACCCGAGCCTCTTTACTGTGGCCATCATGGCTTCATGCGCGGAGCACTACACCAATCAGGCACCCCTTCTCCCGAAGTTACGGGGTGATTTTGCCTAGTTCCTTAAGGAGGATTCTCTCGAGCATCTTAGCATATTCTGCTTATCTACCTGTGTCGGATTCCGGTACGATTGACCACAACACTCTCTCAATGGTTTTTCTTGGAAGCCTGGTCTCTGCAACTTCGCCCGCACTTTCGCTTGGGCTCCCCGTCAGTTCTCGACCCTGCACCGTATGGTGCAGGGCCTACGGCCTTAGACAGAGACATCCAACACTCTGCTTGCATAACCTTCCCCGTCACATTGAGGTAATAACGCTTGTAGTCAGTTCAGGAATATTAACCTGATATCCATCGCGTACGCCTTTCGGCCTCTGCTTAGGATCGACTAACCCTGGGCGGATTAACCTTCCCCAGGAAACCTTAGATTTCCGATGCTATAGTTTCTCGCTATAGTTTTCGCTACTCATACCAACAGTATCACTAGTGCCAACTCCAGGACTCTTTTCAGTATCCCTTCAACGCTTAGCACTACGCTCCCCTACCCCTTGAGTATCCGAAGATACTCAAAGCCATAACTTCGGTTATAGACTTGAGCCCCGATCATTTTCGGCGCGAAATCACTCGACCGGTGAGCTGTTACGCACTCTTTAAATGATGGCTGCCTCTAAGCCAACATCCCGGCTGTCTGTGTGATTTCACTTCCTTTACCACTTAGTCTATATTTGGGACCTTAGTTGATGGTCTGGGCTGTTTCCCTCTCGAGCGAGAAGCTTAGCCCTCTCGCTCTGACTTCCGAGATAAGCCGAACAGTATTCGGAGTTTGGTTAGATTTGGCAGCCCGGTAAGGCCCCTAGTCTATTCAGTAACTCTACCCCTGTTCGGTATTTCCTCGAAGCTAGTCCTAGAACTATTTCGGGGAGAACCAGCAATTGCCACGTTTGACTAGCCTTTCACTCCGATCCACAGCTCATCGCGAATCTTTTCAACGATAATGCGTTCGGTCCTCCACTTATCTTTCGATAAGCTTCAACCTGGCCATGGATAGATCACGTGGTTTCGGGTCTATTATGTGCTACTTATGGTCGCCCTATTCAGACTCGGTTTCCCTACGCCTACAATCCAAAGGATCTTAAGCTTGCAGCACATAATAACTCGTTGGTCCATTATGCAAAAGGTACGCTGTCAGGCATTCATATCCGAAGATATGCATAGCCCTCCAACCGCTTGTAGGTTTATAATTTCAGGTTCTATTTCACTCCCCTCCCGGGGTTCTTTTCAACTTTCCCTCACGGTACTTGTCCACTTTCGGTCAGATTGAGTATTTAGGCTTAGCCCATGGTCGGGCCAGATTCCTGCCAGATTTCCCGTGCCCGGCAGTACTTGGGATGCCTCTAGGGTGCTTTGGAATTTCGCGTACGGGGCTCTCACCCTCTATAGCGAGTTTTTTCAAACTCTTCTGCTATTCCATTACAATCCCACATTAAGGTCCCGCAACCCCGACAAGCAAGCTTGTCGGTTTAGCCTGTTCTCTCTTCGCTCGCCGCTACTAGGAGAATCCCATTCGGTTTCTTTTCCTCAGGTTACTTAGATGTTTCAGTTCACCTGGTATAGCTTCTATCTGCCTATGTATTCAGCAGGAGATCATCAGGAATGACCCTGATGGGGTTGCCCCATTCGGAGATCTTCGGATCAAAGCCAATTGCGGCTCCCCGAAGCTTATCGCAGCTTTCCACGTCCTTCATCGCCTTTATCTGCCAAGTCATTCATTATAAACCCTTTGTAGCTTGATCAAAAACTACCTCGGCATCATTGTATTACCCTATATTTCATAATTGTCAAAGAGCATAAGTCCGACAGGTAAGCCCCGCCGAAATAAAATATATGCTGAAACCTATTGTCCAAGAATCTGGTGGAGCCGAAGAGGATCGAACTCTTGACTTCCTGCTTGCAAAGCAGGCGCTCTACCAAACTGAGCTACGGCCCCGAAAATTCTGCCGGCCTGCCTTGTTAAGCCTTCAATTTTAATAATGGTGGGCCCAAGGGGAATCGAACCACTGACCTCGTCCTTATCAGGGACGCGCTCTAACCAACTGAGCTATGGGCCCAAAGATCAGTGGTAGGGATTGAGAGACATAATACCTCGTTTGATAATATTATGTCCCTCAATTCTACCTTTACAAAAATATATAAAAGCCAAGCACTTCGAAGAGAAGAAACTAACTTGAAAACATCCTCTCAAAGAAGGACTTGATACCAGATGATCCGAAGAACATCCTTTTTGCTGGTTTTCCTACCCTATTATAGAATAGAAAGGAGGTGATCCAGCCGCACGTTCCCGTACGGCTACCTTGTTACGACTTAGCGCCAGTCACGAGTTTTACCTTCGGCCTGCCTACACAGGACTTCGGGTACTCCTCGCTCCCATCGCTTGACGGGCGGTGTGTACAAGGCCCGGGAACGTATTCACGGCAGCGTGCTGATCTGCCATTACTAGCGATTCCGGCTTCATGGAGTCGAATTGCAGACTCCAATCTGAACTGAGGATAAATTTAAGAGATTAGCTCCCCCTCGCGGGTTGGCAACCCTCTGTTTTACCCATTGTAACACGTGTGTCGCCCAGGGCATAAAGGCCGTACTGACTTGACGTCATCTCCACCTTCCTCCTGGTTATCCCAGGCAGTCTCCTTAGAGTGCTTCACGCCTAGCAAGCTAGGGTGAGTGGCAACAAAGGATAATGGTTGCGCTCGTTGCGGGACTTAACCCAACATCTCACGACACGAGCTGACGACAGCCATGCAGCACCTGTAATAGCTCCTGACTTGACAGGTCGTTCCACTTTCATTTCACTACTTCTATTATGTCAAGCCCTGGTGAGGTTTTTCGCGTAGCTTCGAATTAAACCACATGTTCCACCGCTTGTGCGGGCCCCCGTCAATTCCTTTGAGTTTTAGCCTTGCGACCGTAGTCCCCAGGTGGAGCACTTAATGCGTTAGCTGCGACACCGACTCCTAAAGGAGCCGACATCTAGTGCTCATCGTTTACGGCTAGGACTACCAGAGTATCTAATTCTGTTTGCTCCCCTAGCTTTCGCAATTTAGCGTCAGTAATGACCCAGAATATCGCCTTCGCCGCTGGTGTTCTTCTCGATATCTACAGATTTCACCCTTACACCGAGAATTCCATATTCCTCTGTCATACTCAAGCCTGGCAGTTTAGAAGGCAGTTCTCCGATTGAGCCGGAGTATTTCACCCCCTACTTACCAAGCCGCCTACTTGCCCTTTACACCCAATAATTCCGAGTAACGCTTGCCACCTCCGTATTACCGCGGCTGCTGGCACGGAGTTAGCCGTGGCTTATTCTGCAGGTACCGTCAGTTTTATGGCTATTAACCATAACTTTTTCTTCCCTGCCAAAAGAGGTTTACGAACCGAAATCCTTCATCCCTCACGCGGCGTCGCATAGTCAGGCTTTCGCCCATTGCTAAATATTCTCGACTGCAGCCTCCCGTAGGAGTCTGGGCAGTGTCTCAGTCCCAGTGTTGCTGGTCGTCCTCTCAGACCAGCTAAGCGTCTTAGCCTTGGTAGGCCATTACCCTACCAACTAGCTGATGCTACGCAAACTCATCCTATATCGTAAGGCCTTGCGGTCCCATACTTTAACGGTAAAAAGATGCCAATTCACCGTGTCATCTGATATTACCTCTATTTTCATAGAGCTATGTCAGGATAAAGGGAAGATTATCTACGTGTTCCTAACCCGTTTGCCGCTATCTCTTGCGAGATCGCTCGACTTGCATGCCTAATCCACGCCGCCAGCGTTCACTCTGAGCCAGGATCAAACTCTCCAAAAGTACTTGGCTTTTGTAAACTTGGCAAAACTTCTTAAAATTGAATTTGGACAATAGATTGTCAAAGAACGATGCAAAACCGCTTCAAATGCTTCTTCAAAGGTTCAATAAGATTACCAGATAAATTACTGATGTCAAGAAATTATTTTAACTATTTTTCTAAAGAGCTGTAAATGCTGCAAATGCGAGATTTACCGTCGAGGACTAGACAAGCAGATTTCGGAGATTTTCACCCAAAATAAGATTTCTTTTGTCCAAAGAAAGAATACCTTTAGAAATTACCCCTAAAGAATCCTTGAAATTTTGGTTGGCCGGGAAATCACTGCCCCAAAGGATGTGTTTCTCGTCGGACATCTCAAGGGCCG
>Ga0206958_1190_pt1 | contig 16530 bp, 19 predicted proteins | sample Alteio_BWOrgHeat_33_FD_152968 | JGI IMG/M metagenome (GOLD analysis project Ga0206958, IMG submission 152968) | Enriched cells from forest soil in Barre Woods Harvard Forest LTER site, Petersham, Massachusetts, United States -... | ecosystem: Environmental > Terrestrial > Soil > Temperate forest >... | reverse complement strand
GAAAATTTCTATGAAGCGACTGGAATCATATTACGGTTTATAATTGAAGAAAAAAATAAGCGGTCGACGGAAAATTATTTCGCGCGCATAGTGAAAAATATAATAGCTGAAGGATATGATCAAACAGTTCCGCATATGCGAGGTTTATTAGACATTATGGAAATTAGTTTGGAAGAAAAGGATTAGCTGTATGCTGAAACAATCTGGCGTGATTAGAAAACTTTCTGAATTGCTTTCGAGCATCAATGTTTTAATCGTGGATAATAATGAAAAAGCTTCGGAGCTAATGGGTGAGATATTAAAAAAACTCGGGTTTACCAGTTTGCACTTTGCGCAAGATGGCTTCCAAGCCTTAGAATCATTGAAAAAACACCACATGGATTTAGTAATTACCGATTGGGAATTGCGTCCAATCACCCGTGAAGCAGCCAATTTAACTCCCGCCAACTCAGGAGCTAATGACCCATTATTGCCCGTTGATGGCGGCAGTTTTGTGAAATTTGTGCGCATGGACGGCAGCTCTCCAGATCCATATATTCCGATCATTATGCTGACAGGTCGCGCTTTGCTTAATAATATTGAGTACGCAAGAGATGCCGGGGTTAATGAAATATTAATCAAACCAGTGGTAGTCGATACCTTATGCAGAAGGATAATCATGATTGTAGATGACTCGCGCCCTTTCATTACCGCCAAAAAATATAAGGGTCCTTGCCGTAGAAGGAAGAGCCTTCCTTACCAGGGAGAGGAGCGCAGAAAACTCGATATTAAAATTATCAAAAACAATAAGCGCGCTTAAACGGAATCAGCAAATAATGGAGAATGAATAATGCCTGAGAAACCAGAAGATAAGAGCGATATTCCCTATGCAACCCCGCCAAATCAAACGATAAGAAAGAAAATCGGCCAAAGTGTACAGCTACATAGTATTTTTACGCCGGAGAAAATAAAAGACTGTCAGGAGATTGTTGATAAAGCATGCGATAATTTCTCTGAAGAAGCGTTGAATAATCTTGCGGTGATAGAGCTGGAATATACTAAGGCGGTTGCCAATATCGCAAATTCAAAGTCTTATATAAAGAATATTGCCAATATGGTTTTTGCGCTAAAAGGCCAGGCCGAAACGTTGGGTTTCACCCTTGGCTATGAAGTAGCCAAATCACTGCATGATTATATTCTGCGCTCATTCAAGGGCGATAAGGAAAGTTTGTTGGTGATTCGGAAGCACCTGGATATACTAGAGACGGTTCTGAAAGAAAATATACGCGGCGATGGTGGTGCGATGGGAAGCGAGTTGTTGGAGCACCTGACAAAGTTAATTAAGAAAATGCAGTAAAGCTATATTTGCATTCTAATCTGGTTAAGTAGTTAAGGGCCATCTAGCTCTAGGCGCGAAATCCAACCCATCAGGCAGGAGCCCAGCTTTGATTTTCTCCACCCCCGCCCAGGCGATCATCGCGGCGTTATCGGTGCATAGGGCGATTGGCGGGGAGAATAATTCAAAATTCTCCTGAGCTGCCAATTCCCCGAGTGCGGATTTCAGATATTCATTCGCCGCCACGCCGCCCGCGATAACCAGCCGGTTCGCGCCCGGATAGGCAGTACGGAAGATTTCTATGGCGTTTTTCATGCGGTCATAAACTATTTCCGCTGCGCATTGCTGGAACGATGCGGCGATGTCGGCTTTGTCTTGCTCTGCCAAGGTTGCAAAATCTTTTATCAAGCGGTTGATCGCCGTTTTTATCCCGGAAAATGAAAAATCGCAGCCCGGGCGGCCTTTCATTGCGCGCGGGAAATGGAACCGCGTTTTATCACCGGATTTGGCCAATTTTTCCAGCGCTGGGCCGCCGGGATAGCCGAGCCCAAGCATTTTCGCGGTTTTATCGAAAGCTTCGCCGAGTGCGTCATCCTGGGTTTTTCCCAGCAATTTATATTTCCCGACGTTTTCCACTGCTAATATCTGGCAATGCCCGCCGGAAACCAGGAGTAGCAGAAATGGGAAAGTGATTTCGCCAGTCAGGCGGGCAGTGAGTGCATGGCCCTCCAGGTGATTGATGGCATAAAACGGCTTTTTTGCGCTGCTGGCGATGGATTTCGCCAGCATCACGCCGACTATCAACCCGCCGATCAATCCCGGCCCGGCCGTGGCCGCGATGCCGTCAAGTTCCGTGAAACTGGTGCCACTTTCCGCCAGCGCATTTCTAATGAGGGGGGTGATTTTTTCCATATGCGCCCGCGCGGCGATTTCTGGCACTACGCCGCCGTAATCCTGATGTTCCGCGATTTGCGAAAAAACCAGGTTCGACAATATTTTCTTATCGCCAGTTACCACCGCGACGGCGGTTTCGTCGCAGCTTGTTTCGATTCCTAGTATTTTCATGATTGAAAAACTTCCCCGCCACTCTATTATCCCGGCGCATGCAAAGAAGCAAGATTCGCATCGGAACGCGCGGCAGCAGGCTGGCGCTCGCCCAGGCTGAGGAGGTGCGGGCGCGGCTCTCGGGTCATGAAGTGGAAATCGTCCCCATTATCACCACCGGCGATAAAATTCAGGATCGGCCGCTTTCCGAAATCGGTGGAAAAGCCCTGTTCACCAAGGAAATCGAGGAGGCGCTGCTGGCGAAAAAAATCGATATAGCGGTGCATTCGCTGAAAGATATGCCGCCGTTTTTGCCCAAGGGTTTAATTATCGGCGCGGTGTTAGAACGCGCTGATCCGCGTGATGCGCTGATTTGCGATTTAGCGGGCACGATAGAGGAATTGCCTGGGGGCGCGACGCTGGGAACTTCATCCGTTCGCCGGGCGGCGCAGGTTTTACACTTAAGGCCGGATGTGGAAATCGTGCCTATGCGGGGGAATGTGACGACGCGGCTTAGGAAAATGCAGGAGGAAAAAGCGGCGGATGCGACGATTTTGGCGGTTGCGGGCTTAGAGCGGCTTGGTGTATTGGAAAATGGTTATAGACCTATCGATGTGTCAATCATGCTCCCGGCAGCGGCACAGGGGGCACTTTGCATCGAGGTGGTGGAAAATAATTTAGGAATAAGGGAGATAATCGGCGCCTTAAACCATGAGGAGAGCAGTGTTACAACCATTGCGGAGCGGGCGTATCTGGGTGTTCTGGAAGGTTCGTGCAAAACGCCGATTGCGGCGCTGGCTGTGATAAAAAATGATGGTCTGCATATGGATTGCCTGGTTGCGGCGCTGGATGGCAGGAAAATTTACCGTACCAGCAGGGAAGGGGGCTTAAAAGATGCGGAAAGAATCGGCAAGGATGCGGGTGAAGAACTAAAAATCCTGGCGAAAGAAATATTCTGATGGTTTTTCTTATCACCCGGCCACTGCCGCAGGCGAAGAAAACGGCGGCAAAACTCGAGAAAATGGGGATAAAAACGCTGATCGAACCATGCATCCGCATTGAACCCACGCAGTTGAATAAGCGGCTCAGGGTAAAAAAATCGATAGTAATCGTCACCAGCCGGAACGGTGCCAGGGCGTTTGCTGGTAACTGCGATGATAAATCCTCCCGCATAATCACCGTGGGCAGCCGTGCGGCGGATTTCCTGAAGCAGGAAGGGTTTGCGGGCGTCTTGCATTCGGCGCGGAACGCTAAGGCATTGCTGGATTACATAAAGTCCAATTTTGCTCCGGGAGCTGATAAATTCCTATATATTCGCGGTCGCCATGCCGCGGCGGATTTGAAATCCTCCCTGAAGGGTTATCTCGTCCGCGACCTTTTTCTATATGAATCGGTTGCGGCTACAGGCTTTTCTGCAAATCTGGCCGGGCTGGCGGCCGATGGGGAAATCACCGGCCTGCTGCTATATTCGGCGCGTACGGCTGAGGTTTTCATGGAATTGGCTGAAAAAGCGGGTATATCCAAGTTCCTTGATAAAATGGTTATTTTCTGTTTAAGTCCCTCCTTGGCCGAAGTTTGCCGGGCGATTCCTCATAAGGAAATCCTGGCGGCGGCCCGGCCCAACGAAGATTCTTTACTGGAACTGGTGAAAAAATATGTCGATAACAGCCGATAAATCGCAAAGCATTCTGAAATTCGGCCGGGGGAAAAGCGGGGGAGGGCATTTGCCGCTGGCGCTTTTGCTGCTTACCGTGGTTCTTATTTCGCTGGCATTTTCCGTTTATACCTATCTGCAATGGCGGGATTTCCGGAATTCCGTTGAAAGCTCGGTTAATGTGCGGATGAGCGATTCCAAAACTTATCTCGGTTCCAATATCAAGAGTTTCGATGAGCGGATTTCCAGCCTGGAAAAAATAATGGAGCCGTTTTCGTTGCTGAAACCGGACGAGACGCTTTCACAAGTAATTGATAAGGCCAATTCGGAAATCGAGGCGCGCAACGAGGAGCGTTTCCGTAAGGTTCAGGAAAAAATCGATGCGATGACCGAGGAAGTGGTGAAGGCCCGGGAAAAGGCGGAATCCGCTGATAAGAAGGAATTGCTGTTCATCTCGCTGGTGCGTCTTCGGCAGAAAATCGATTCGGCTCAAGGGTTCAATGATGAGTTGCAAATGCTGCAAATGGCCGCCGGTAATGACCAGGTGATCCAGGATAATATCAATGCCCTGAAGCCCAGGGCTGGCGGAATCCCGTCGGTAATCGAGCTGCGTGACGATTTCTCGCGCATCGCCGGGAAGCTGGTGCGGCAGGAGCGCGAGGAGAAAGCGAAGGAAATGCCGTTTTATGAAAGGTTCGCCGAAAATCTTTCTAAGGGCATCAGTATTAGGAAAGTGAAGAATGTTGAGGGTGAGAGCGCCGAAGCACTGGTGGCGCATGCCGAGGATGATTTGCGTAAAGGTGACGTTACATCGGCGTTGCAGGAACTGGCGAAGCTTGATTTGCCGGGTAATGCGGATTTAAATGCCTGGCTGGAAAAAGCGAAATCCTATAGCCAGGCTGATATCGCCTTCAACAATATGCTCGGCCATATAATTGACGATGACGCCAGGAAAATCTTGAGCCAAAACCAGGAGAAATCCGCGGAGGAAAGCAACTGATGTTTCGGTTCATCGCCTATCTTTTATTATTGGCGGCGATAGCCCTGGCCGGAACCTGGATGTTCCAGAATAACGGCGATGTCGCAATCGACTGGATGGATTACCGCATCGAAACCAGCGTTGCCTTCGCGGCGATTATGCTTTTCACATTGTTGTTTGTTGCGGTTATCGTGGTGGAAATTATGCTGTGGCTGAAAAAAGCGCCGCGCAGGATTTCGGCGGATATCGCGGTAAACCGGAATATACGCGGACTTTCGCTGCTGACGGAAGGCTTCGCAGCGCTCATCGACGGCGATGTGAAACGCGCGCATGAACTGGCAAAATCCTCGCGCCGGCTGTTGCCAGCCCAGCCTTATACCCTGCTGCTTTCTGCCGAAACTGCGAAGCTTCGGGGCGATATGGATGAGGCGAGGCGTCATCTCCAGGCGATGTTGAAAAATAAATCGACCGAGTTGTTGGGCCTTAAAGGGTTGGTGAATTCGGCGCGGATGGAGGGAAACCTCACCCAGGCGATTACGCTGGCCGAGCGGGCGCGCACTTTGAAGCCGAAATCCGATTGGACGGCTCCTGTATTACTTGATTTATATAAGAAAACCGGGGATTGGGAAGCGGCGCGCAATACCATAGAAAGTTTCCGCAGGAAGAATTACTGGCGAAATCTTTTCGGGCGCGGCCAGCCGGCGGAGATGCATTCCAAGATGCTGGAGGAAAAGGCGCTGGCGAGCCTGATGCTTTCCCGGAAACTTTATGCGGACGGCAACGTTCATAAATCATATAAATTCGCGAAAGAGGCGTATGACTTGAATCCCGGGTTCGTTCCGGCGGCGGTGAATCTTTGTGAAAACCTGCTGGCGCTTGGCAAGCGTGGAGCGGCAAAAAACCTGGTGGAGGAGGCATGGGCGGAAAATCCGCACCCGGAGCTTTACGATATTTATTATAAAATCTATCCGGACGAAAAGCCGAAGAAAAAGCTGAAGCGTTTTCAGCGGCTGATTGCGATAAATCCGGAAAGCGGTGAGAGTTATAAAGCGCTGGCAATGCTGACGATCGATCTCGGCATGTATGACGTGGCGAAGAAAAACCTGGTACTTGCGATCGAAAAAGGGGAAACGAAATCGACGCTGAAATTGCTGGCGCAGGTTGAGGAACTTTCCGGCGGCGATAAGGAGACGGCAAGGCAACTCATCAAAAAAGCCGAATATGCAAGCGGCGATCCGGCATGGGTTTGTGATGCCTGCAACAGCCCGGCGGGAAAATGGGATATCGCCTGCAAAAGATGCGGCGCCTATGACAGCATCGTCTGGAAGGAATACGACAAGATCACGATTCTCGGTGCCGGTGGTGGTAGCGGTAGCCGAACGTCACGTGCCGAAATGGCGGCTTAGCATTGTCATTTGTGCCGTGTCATCCGCGTTTTAAGCGGGGATCGCTTTTTCTTATGATTTCCGTGCCAATGATAAGCGACCCCCCGGTCAAGCCGGGGGTGACATTGTTTGTTAATGGTATAGGTAAAACTGTTTCAACTTTTTCTCCGCATCCGCAATAATTTCCGGCGTGCCGATGTGAAGCCAGCCGCCGTCATGTGCCAGGCCGTAAATCCTATTTAAAAATCCGTCCGGCTGGATCTCGCTTTTATAAAAATAGTTAAGAGAAAACGGGCCTTTTGGATGCTCTCGCGTAAATAGCCGGGGAGAAATGAGTTGTATTCCGGAAAAAATAAAAGGCGAAGCCCTGGATTTCTCGAGTGGTGGAAGTTTGCCGTCAGGGCCAATGAAAAAATCCCCATTTCCCGTGTAGCCGAATGCTTTCTCTAGCGGCTGCAACAAGAGCAGCATATCCATTTTTTCTTCGTCCCATTTCTTCATTAATTTCTTTAATGAATGGGATTCTTCATCGAGCAGGATTGTATCGGTATTGCAGCAAAAGAATGGCTGATCACCCAGGTTTCCCAATGCCTGCACAACCCCGCCGCCAGTTTCCAGCAACTCCGGTTCATGCGAAATAGAAATTTTTGGCGATTTGCGCGGTCGCAGATATTCTTCGACCATCGCCGCTTTGTAATGGGTATTCACCACCGCTTCCGTCATGCCGGCAGCGGCAAGCATATCCAGCGTATAATCGATCAGCGGCTTGCCGGCGATTTTTATCAGCGGCTTGGGAGTCTCAAGGGTGAGTGGGCGCATTCGCGCGCCGATTCCCGCCGCGAAAACCATCGCCCTATCTATTTTCATGCCGCACTTTTCCAGCCGATATATTTGCCTCTAGCCAGGTTTTTAAGGGCGCTAAGGCCGGATTTTTTAAGTCGTTTTCCAGATGCTTCCAGACGCGTGGCAGGAAATAAAGATAGCGCTGCTTGCCGTCGCGAACAGCCAGGCGCGTGAATATACCAATGATTTTCAGGTTGCGTTGCGCACCCAGGATTGAATGGCAAATGCGGAAAGTTTCTGCGTCAATATCGGGGTTCAGTGAGAGATAAAATCCTAGGATTTTCTCATGCAGCGCGGGTGGGACATCGCGGCGTGCATCCTCCAGCAGCGACACCAAATCATAAGCAGGCGAGCCAATTACGGCATCCTGAAAATCCAGCAACCCGACTTTTTTATACCCTTCGCGCTTCGGTAAATATATTAAATTATCGGCATGGTAATCGCGCAAAACCAGCACCGGCTTTTGTTTTTTGAGGTTCGTAAAAAGTGCCAGCAATATTTCTTCATATTCATACTTGGCTTTTTCGCCAAGCTCTATCTTTGCGTAAGGTAGGTACCATTCGGTGAAAAGCCTGGCCTCACGCAGAAGCAGGGCATCGTCATATGCGGGGAAATCCGGCGGTGCAATTTTATGCAGGGCGGCAAGCACCTCGACGGCGCGGCGGTATATCTCCTCCTCCAGACTGGCATAATGATTGCCGTCCAGGATGCGGCTGTATAAATCATCGCCGAAATCTTCGAGAAGCAGGAAGCCGTTTTCCACATCAGCGGCGAATATATGTGGCGCACTGAATCCGTTTTTTTCGAGGAAAAGCGCGGCTTTCACGAATGGGCGCACATCTTCCTTGGGCGGTGGGGCGTTCATCAATATGAAGCTTTCGCCGCCGTTTTTGATTCTTTCATAATGGCGGAACGAGGCGTCGCCGGGCAGTGCGATTCTTTCGGCAGAACTTAAGTCCGCTTTCTCCAGGAATTGCTTTATTAGGCTTTCGCGCATGAAAATATTGCCTTTAATCGTTGTTGCCACGAGCCGTGTGAAGTCAGCGAAGCTGCCCGGCTTTCCTCGTTTTTTCCATAGGCAAGACCTAGTTCTATGCGATTTTCCGGCAGTGGCGTCCCGATTATTTCCGGCCATTCGACCAGCGTCACGCCACTCAAGAATGCTTCCTCCAGGCCAAGTTCGGCGAGTTCGCTTTTATTTTTTACGCGATAAAGATCATAATGCGAAATGGAAAATTCCCGCGCATGAAAAACCTGAACCAGGCCGAATGTTGGGCTTGGAACTTCGATGTCTGCGGCAAAAAAACTAGTGATAAAGGCCCGGGCGAAAGCGGTTTTCCCAGCTCCCAACTCGCCTTTCAGTAGGATGACATCGCCGGTTTGGGCTTCGGCAGCAATCAGGTTTGCAAGTCGCGCGGTCGCCTGTAAATCCGGCAAATCCATATTATGTACGTTAGGCATTTCTATAACCTTCTCTTGAATATGCAGATTACCTTATTGCCGAAATTACGCCCCGATATAATGGTAAATTTTCCGCCGTGTAACTCAATCAAGCTTCTGGCGATGGAAAGGCTTAGGCCGGCGCTCGATTCATACATCGCTTGTTCTTTAGCCGTTTTCGGGGGATTTTTTGCATCGACAAGGGTGTTACCTTGCATTCCGACGCCGTCGTCTTCTATGATAACGGCTACTTCATCGTCACCCTCCGCACGGGCCGAAAGTGAAATATATCCGCCGCGCTTGCTGTATTTCACCGAATTGGAAATTATGCTGGTGACGGCCTGTTTCAGGCGGCTTCTATCACCGCTTATGTGGCCAATACCATGTGGACAATCAAATTGCATGATAAGCCAGCTTTGGCTGATTTTCGGCTGCATGGCTTCGAATAACTCGCTGAGCATTTGATAAAGATCAAATTCCTCGACGATGAGTTTCATGTATCCGGCTTCGATGGATGCGATGTCTAGAATGCTGCTTATCAGCAGCGTCAAATCGTTGGAGGCGGAGTCAATTGCACTCAGATATTCTTTCTGTTTCGGTGTGGTCTCGCGGAAATATTTTTTGTTCAACAGCATTTCGGTGAAGCCTTTAATAGTGGTGAGCGGCGAGCGCAGTTCGTAGGAAACATTGGCGAGGAACCGGCTTTTTAATACATCAGCCTGCTCCAGGGCATCGTTGCGTTCGCGCAGGGATTTTTCCACCAGCGAGGAATCGGTGATGTTGTCATAAGTCATCAGGCTGGCGCCGTCGGGCAGCGGGACGGACATCCAGTTTAGCACCATTCCGTCCGGCCTTTCCAGTTTTTGAATCACAGGCTGACGACTTACCGTATGCGAAATTATCCGCTCTTTGGCTGCCGCCCAATTCGTCCCGTAATCGTATAATTCTTTAGTTTTTTCCAGGATTTCCGATATGTGTGGGCCGGTGTTCAGCCAATCCTGGTCTAACCCCCAGAGTTTCGCATACATCGGGTTGGAAAGTTTTATCCGCCCATCCTCGCCGAAAACCGCGACGCCCTCGTAAAGATTGTCTAGGGTGGTTTTTTTTACTACCATCAACGTATTGAACGAGCGTTCGAGCGCCAGGCGATCTGTTATATCCTCGCAGGAAAGGATCAATCCGCCGGTGGCGTGTGGGATGAATAATGCGCGGATGGTGCGGCCGTCTGGCAGATAGAAAAACTCCTCGGTCGGCTCGAGAAGATCGGTGAAAAGTTTTAAATGTTCCTCTTTGAAAGAGCGGAAATTCACTTGTTCCGGTAGCTTTCTTTTTTCCCGCAATGCTTCCAGCAGCTCGCCGAAAGTGGGATAGCCGCCCATCCAACGTTCCTCCAGTTTCCAGAGATTCAGGAAAGAATTATTGAAAAATTTCACCCGCGTATCCGGCCCGAAAATCGCGATCGCGCTGGCGGAATTTTCGAGCAGGTCCGATTGCGTGGCAACCTGGTCATTTAGCTGGTTCTGGATTTTTTCCTGCTCAGTTATGTCAATAGCATACCCGACTGTCCCCTCCTCCACAGGGATTTCGATGAATTCATATAGAGCGCGCTCGCCAGCCACGACGATGTGGTGGCGCTCCATCATGGGCGATGACGACTCCAGCGCGGATTTCGCCAGCGTTTTCGCTGCCCCGTGTAATTCCCCGACGGCGATTTTTGCATAAGCGGAATTGAAATAAGTGATTTGCTGGTTTTCATCCCTTTTCCAGGCGGGGTAGGGATAATTTTCAACCAGTGCCCGGAGTGTCTGGTTCTGTTCGGCCAGCATTTGATTTTCCCCACCCATCCGCAGCGAGGAAAGCCCTAGAGAGGCTATGTCGGAAAATCTGGGGCGAAAAAGAAGATAGAATAGAATCAGCGAAATCACCGCAAGAACGCCAGCAACCGCCATCCATGGCGTGGTTGAGCTCAGAAAATACTGGATTACGCCGGACAATCAAACTCTCCTGATTCGGGTTTACCGGTTTTGCAAGAAGATTATATAGGAGCCTGCCGGATTTATCCAGCGGGGTCTGCAGTGGTGGGTAAGGGGCTTATTATCTCCGGCGTTTTTATTTTATCCCTTCCGGGATATTATGGTCAGAGACAAAAGCGTACGTACGCTTTTTTTGCGAACCTTTCATGCAGCAAAAACGCCGGAACTAAACCGTACTGACGCAGCAGAATAATCCGATAGATTTCCATATTTCGCTATGTTAAAAAGCGTACGTACGCAAATCCTGGAGGAGGGCATATGAAGAAAGAGAAAAACTACGTCACCGCAACCGAACTCAGGGCCGACATCTATAATATTCTGAACAATGCGGCGGAAAGTAGCCAACCGATTGCTGTCCGCCATAAAGGCAGAATGTTCGTAGTCCGCCCAGTCGGGAAAAAGGAAAATTAATTCATATAGTTACTGGGCCGATTTGGTTCAAAGTTTGCGTGCTCGCTCCGGCTAACTCATAAAAAAGCGTACGTACGCTTTTTATGCAATCTGCGGGACATTTATAGATTGTCATGCCAAACTTGATTTGGCATCCAGTAAAACGAATGGGTGCAAAGCCAAAGCGCCTCAAATTATATTACTGGATACCAGCCGGAGTTTATCCCCGTGAAGGCGGGGACTGGTATGACGATAAGTGAATGCTAATCGTGAAACTTTGAAAGTTCAAACTCATGACCAAACGGATCGCGCATTACAACCGATTGTAGATTCGGATCACTCAAGCCATCGATGATAATTTCAGCTCCCAGCTTCTTGGCGCGTTCGATATATTCCGGCAGAATTGCATCCTCGAATTCAAACACCGGCGAGCATCCTGAGCCTTGAGAATTTATCGCCGAAATCGTTAAGCAATAAGTCGAGTCTTATATTCCCACACCAGAATTCCCGCCACTTATCCGAAAAGCCGATGCCGTGCTTAAATCCGAAACCTTGAAATATAAGGTATGGATTTTCATCAATATCTATAATGCGCCGGTTTGAAAGGCCCTTCCGGGTTGATGCCGATATATTCCGCCTGTTTTTTCGATAACTTTGTTAAATTCACGCCGATTTTTTTCAGGTGCAGGACCGCCACTTTTTCATCCAATTCTTTCGGAAGCACATAGACCTTTTTATCATATTTTTTGTGGTTTTTCCAAAGCTCTATTTGTGCCAGCACTTGATTGGTGAAAGAAGCGCTCATAACGAAACTCGGATGTCCGGTGGCGCAACCGAGATTTACCAGGCGACCTTTCGCCAGCAATATTATCCGCTTTTTATCGGGGAATTCTATTTCATCGACCTGCGGCTTGATTTCCACCCATTTCATGTTGCTGAGCGCCGCTACCTGGATTTCCGAATCGAAATGGCCGATATTGGAAAGAATGGCGCGATCCTTCATTTTCCTCATATGGTCGATGGTAATTACGTCGATATTCCCGGTGGCGGTGACGAAAATATCGCCTTGCGGGGCGGCCTGTTCCATTGTCACTACTTCGTAACCATCCATTGCTGCCTGCAGCGCGCAGATCGGATCAATTTCTGTGATTAAAACGCGAGCGCCCTGGTTTTTCAGCGCTGCCGCGCAGCCCTTGCCAACATCACCGAATCCTGCGACTACCGCGACTTTTCCGGCGATCATAACGTCAGTTGCGCGTTTGATGCCATCTAATAGACTTTCCCGGCAACCATAGAGATTATCGAATTTCGATTTCGTCACCGAATCATTGACGTTGATGGCGGGAATCTTCAACTTTCCCTCTTTTGCCATCACATAAAGCCGATGCACACCGGTGGTGGTTTCCTCCGAAACGCCGTGGATTCCTTCGAGCAGTGCTGGATGTTTCTCGTGAATGATCCTAGTTAAATCGCCGCCGTCATCCAATATCATATTCGGTTTCCAGCCATTCGGGCCGGAAATCGTTTGCTCGATGCACCAATCATATTCTTCTTCGGTCTCGCCCTTCCAGGCGAAAACTGGGATTCCAGCAGCGGCAATTGCCGCTGCTGCGTGATCCTGGGTCGAGAATATATTACACGAACTCCAGCGGATCGTCGCGCCAAGGTGAATCAATGTTTCGATCAGCACTGCCGTCTGGATCGTCATATGCAGGCAACCGACGATATTGGCACCTTCCAGCGGTTTCGCTCGCCCGAATTCCTCGCGTAAGGCCATCAGCCCGGGCATTTCGCTTTCGGCGATCGATATTTCTTTCCTGCCCCAATCGGCCAGCCCGATATCGGCCACTTTATAATCGTTGTTTTTTGCCATAACTTTAAGATTCATATTGCTCATATTTTACTTCGCGTTGAAAATTCTATATTATGCTTAATAGTTTAATTTTAGGTGCAAAGCAAATATGTATTTGAGACGATTGCCCGATAGGATGACGGCTTATTGGGAGCAGCTTAGGAAAGGCATCCCGTTACCGGATTACGGCAGTTTCCGCAGCGATGCAATAATGGATTTGTGGAGCCATTGCTTTTCACTCTCGGTGCTGCCTGCCGGAGATGTGACCAGCTTCATTTATGATTATGTGGGCTCCGATGTGATGGAGGCGTATGGCGAAAATGTTGCTGGAAGGTTGGTCAGCTCGCGGGCGCGTGGCGGGCCGGGGGATAACATAATAGCTAAGCTTGAAAATGTGATGAAGAGTAAAGAACCGCTGATCGAGGGCGGTGTTTTTGTCAATGGCAAGGGCAGGGCGGTCAAGTATCGCGCCTGCATTCTACCTTTTGGCCGGGAAAAAGTGACAAATATGGTCGTCGGCGTGGCGTGGCAGGCCACGTGATTTTGGTGGACAGATCAGCGCCCGGTCAAGGCATGCTTTAAGTAGGGAACGGCAGTTTTGCGGTCGGCGCGGAGACGGGAATAGATTGCGAGATATTGATTTACGCCATCCTCCGGCAGATAGGTTTTTAATACCTTCTGCGCATCTGCAGTTTTTCCGGCCAGGCCGTAAACCAACGAAAGGTTCATATCGATTTTCCTTTTCTTATCCGTATCCTCGCCTGCAATGCCGGAGGCTTTCGTGAGGACCATGGCTGCATTCTGGTAATCGCCGTTCAATGCGTATGAAAGCCCCATATTGTTCAGGATATTCGGGTTATCCGGGCTTACTTCCAGGGCCATGCCATAATATTCCATCGCCTGGTCGATGTGACCCTTGGCTGCTGAAATGAGGCCGAGCGCGTTTATGGTTTTCCAGCGGGTGGCGTCTTTCTGTAATATGCCGGCGAAAATTTGGGCGGCTTCATCATATTTACCGTCGCCCATCAGCGCCAGGGCTTTGCCTTCTTCAGCATCGAGCGAGGCGGGATTGGCCCGCAGGAACTTATCATAATACCTGACGGCCATATCGCCCTGACCGCTCATCCGCGCGCTTTCGGCGTATTTATAGATGTAATCCATATTGCCCGGATTGTCGGTGAGTAATTCGTGGTAAATCGCCGCTTCTTTGCGGTAATCTCCGGATTGGTGGTAGGTTTGCGCCTGATTTAGCAGCGCGCGGTCGATATCGCTCATGCCCGAACAGGCGGCGAGCAGCAGGGCAAATATCAGTAGCAAAAGTTTCATGCCGATACCTAATACCCTTTATTTTCCAAAAGATAAAGGTTGAAATAATGGGGCGATGGATTTAGTTTTGCCCCTCTTTTATGGCGGGTGTAGCTCAATTGGTTAGAGCGCCGGTTTGTGGAGCCGGAGGTTGCGGGTTCAATCCCCGTCACTCGCCCCATTTATTCTTTTGTATCATCCAGTTAAATGTTGCGCCTTGTGAAAGATGCATTATCTTCGGTGCGTTAACTGGCCAGAGAAAAATTAAAGCGTAAATGATGAAACCCGTTGAAATTAAAAACCTTACCCTGAATTTTGGGCCGCAACACCCTGCGGCGCATGGGGTTTTGCGGCTGATTCTGGAGATGGATGGCGAGGTGATCGAGCGCGCCGATCCGCATATTGGGCTTTTGCACCGCGGCACGGAAAAGTTGATAGAGCATAAAACTTATTTGCAGGCGGTGCCATATTTCGACCGGCTGGATTATGTCTCGCCGATGGCGCAAGAACATTGCTTCGCGCTGGCGGTGGAAAAACTGCTCGGCATAGAAATTCCGGCGCGGGCGAAATATATCCGCGTTTTGTTCCTGGAAATCACCCGCATCCTGAATCATATATTAAACGTTTCGGCCCAGGCGCTGGATATCGGGGCGATGACGCCGTTGCTCTGGCTGTTCGAGGAGCGGGAGAAGATGCTGGGGTTCTATGAGCGGGCGAGCGGCGCGCGGTTCCACTCCGCTTACATCCGGCCCGGCGGTGTTTCACAGGATTTGCCGCGTGGCTTGCTTGAGGATATAGCCGAATTTGCCGATAAATTCCCGAAATACCTGGACGATGTGGAAACATTGCTGAACGGCAACCGCATTTTCCGGCAGCGGATGGTGGATATCGGCGTGGTTAGCCCTGAGCAGGCGCAGGATTGGAGCTTTTCCGGGCCGATGCTGCGCGGCTCCGGGTTCGCCTGGGACTTGCGGAAAAGTCAGCCATATGAAATTTATCCGGAGTTGGCTTTCGATATTCCGGTCGGGAAGAATGGCGATTGTTTTGATCGCTATCTAGTGCGGATGGAAGAAATGCGGCAATCGATCAAGCTCATAAAACAATGCATCAAAAAAATGCCTAGCGGCCCGGTTCGTACCGCGGATCGCAAAGTCACCCCACCACCGCGTGCGGAAATGAAACTTTCGATGGAGGCGCTGATCCACCATTTCAAACTATATACCGAGGGCTACAAAGTGCCCAAGGGCGAAACTTACACCGCGGTTGAAGCGCCGAAGGGTGAATTCGGAGTTTTCCTGGTTGCAGATGGGACTAATAAACCATACCGCTGCCGCTTGCGCGCGCCGGGATTCGCGCATCTCCAGGCGCTTGATTTCATGAGCAAAGGCCATATGCTGGCGGATGTGGTGAATATTATCGCGACGCAGGATATTGTGTTTGGGGAGGTGGATAGGTGACAAAAAAGGTATGTGGCGATGACTAATGAAGAAGAACCAAAGAAAAGTAGGTTGGATCAAGTAATCGATGAGATGGCTGATCCGCGGCGGACAAAGGTAGATGCTGAGCGCAGAGTTTTTAGAGAAAAAATTGATGGCATCAGGCGTGTGGTTGAATCGATTCTAGGTGGAAGAGATAAGAATGAAAACAATAAAGGTGGCAGAGATTAATGACTATAAACGCTAAAAAAGCGGACCAGCCGGAGAGCTTTGCATTCTCCAAGGAAAACGTGGTGAAGGCGGAAAAGATTATTGCAAAATACCCGCCCGGTCGCCAGCAATCTGCGGTTTTGCCGCTGCTGGATTTGGCGCAACGTCAGAATAATAACTGGCTGCCGAAAGCTGCGATGGATTATGTGGCGGAGATGCTGGATATGGCGCCGATCCGTGTTTATGAAGTGGGAACTTTCTATACTATGTTCAACCTGGCTCCGGTCGGGAAAAATCATCTCCAAATCTGCCGCACCACGCCATGCTGGCTGCGCGGCTCGGACGAAGTGACCAAAGCCTGCAAAGAACACACCGGCATCGATATCGGCGAAACCAGCGCCGACGGGCTTTTCAGCCTGATGGAAGTCGAATGCCTGGGCGCATGCGTCAACGCGCCGGTGGTGCAGATCAACGATCATTATTACGAGGATTTAACCGCAACGAACATGGCGAAAATCATCGAGGATTTGAAGGCGGGCAGAGCGGTGAAATCCGGCTCACAAATCGGCCGGAAATGCTCGGCGCCGGTGGGTGTAAAATAATGCTCCCAGATAAAGACCGCATATTCACTAACCTCTACGGCC
>Ga0206958_1184_pt1 | contig 16899 bp, 17 predicted proteins | sample Alteio_BWOrgHeat_33_FD_152968 | JGI IMG/M metagenome (GOLD analysis project Ga0206958, IMG submission 152968) | Enriched cells from forest soil in Barre Woods Harvard Forest LTER site, Petersham, Massachusetts, United States -... | ecosystem: Environmental > Terrestrial > Soil > Temperate forest >... | reverse complement strand
CTGGCTGTTGCCGCCGTATCGGTATGGGCGCATATGCTGATCGGGTTGAATAACGATCACCTGACACTGACGGATCAGACGCGCAGGATGCTCGCGGGGCAGATACCGTATGTGGATTACACCGATATAGGCCCGCCGCTGATCCATTTGATATACGCGCTGCCGGTAACGCTGGCGGAGCACACAGGGCTGCCATTATATGTTGCATTATATGGGTTCACGTTTGCTGCCATTGCACTGGCCCTTTTCACATCAGAACGACTATTGAAATATAGCGGCGTCGTGACCCTTACTCGCCGCACCATCATTGCTACACTGGCGATAGCGTTATTGACGGTGTCGTTTATCCATCAGGTGTTTGCTGATCGCGAACATCTGATGCTGGTACTGGCGACCCCGTGGTTTATCCTGTATTCACCATGGGTGCGGCGTGAATCGGTGCCGCTTTTCTGGCGATTGCCGGCGGCAGCCATGGCTGCCGTCGGCTTTGTCATCAAGCCCTATTTCTATGTGTTTTACATCGCAACTATTGCATTCGAACTATACAGAAAACGCTCCCTTTCAACATTTGGCGCGCTGCTGCGGCAACCGGAACATTATATCGTATGCGGGTTTGCGCTGGCGTATATCGCCGCTATCTTCATTTTTTTCCACACATACATAACGACTATCATGCCAGTAGGGTTGGAAACCTACGGCGCCATAAGCTGGGCATGGGATGATAAAATGTCCGTCATTAAAAATGATCTGATTACCGGTTATGCGTTAACGGGATTCCTGGCGCTGTTGGTCGTATGGCTTTGGGTTCCCGGCTTTTATGATACCATAATCACCTATGTACTGTTTCTCATGCTGGCCAGCATCGGTTCCTATGTGCTCAACGGCGGCTGGTATTACACCCAATATCCATTCATGGTATTGGCGTTCGCACTGATGGTTGCGACCGGTGGCAAACTAATTCAGGCCTGCACTTATAAAAACCAGCGCATCGCGCTGATAGTCATATGTGCCTTGCTGGCAGCAGGGCTTTACCATTATTATGCCGATCCGATCATCGACCGCGCCAAATCGGATATAGCAGTTCAGCGCGACCGCGGCCATCCACTGGAAAATCCGGAAATACAAGTCGCCGCCGCAACAAAACTGGATACGCATTTTACCGGCCACCCGCGGTTTATATTTTTAAGCACCAATTTCTGGAGCGTCAATTTGCGCAAAACCGGTACGCCCCGCGATAATGTCGGGCGGTTCGATTATTTGTGGCCACTGCCCGGTATCGTCGCGATGGATAATCATCCCGATAAGAAAAAAACTCAGGATTGGCTCACGCGGTATATGGGCGAAAGTGTCGCCGACGATCTGAACCGGCATATGCCGGACATGGTGATTGTCGATATCAGTCCTTATCAGCGCGCTTTGCCGACATCGTACAAAATACTTGGCTTTTTTAACCGGAACCCGCAATTCGTAACGGCATGGCGTCATTACCGGCTGGTGGACACCATTAATGCCTGCAACAAAGACACGGAGGCCGACTGTGCTTACGAAGTTTATTACCGCAACTAACCCCCACGCTCAGGACATCAGGGAGCATTACGCTGCCAGTAATTGCTCGATCATGAATTTAATGGAGTATCCACTTTCCCTGCCCTTGACCAAATAGTGCCGCGCCCCACACAGCGTTGCCTGCTGCCGCAGATTCACATCATCCGTACCGCTATAGACAATGATAGGCATGAGGGGCATGGCGGTGTGCAAAGCGGATACCGAGGCGACGCCGTCCACGTCGAGCAGGTTTAAATCCAACAGTGCAACGTCGAATGTGTGCGTATCGAGAAGATATAAAGCATCGACCAGCCGCGGCGCGGTCTTGAAATCATACCGTACATGCGGTGAAGCATCGCTTAATATGCGCTGGACCAATGCAGCATCACTACGAGAATCTTCAACTAAAAGGACGTACGTTATTTTTTGTTTATGCATATCTCTCTCCCTAAGGCTGCAAACGCGAATTAGTTAAATAATAGTATAATAAATTTAAAATCTAGTTAAAATTGTTAACCTTATATCGTTTTTTATACTATTATTCATAGTGTTCTATTATGGTACGCATATCGATTTATATTGACATGCTTCTAATATTCAAGAGTATTATTAGCTAAAATTTTTAAATTTCTGTATTGGTCTAATATTATAAGAATATTCATTTTATAATAGAATAATCAATCAATAAGAGAATTTACAATTGGTATGGCCCGCGCTCATGATTGAAAGCATTCAGCAATTTTTTAACTCCGAAAAAATGATGGCGCATATGGCGGCCATTATTGCATCTTCCGCCGACGCCATTATCAGTAAAACACTGGAAGGTATTGTCACCTCATGGAATCCTGGAGCAGAGATATTATTGGGTTATTTCGCTACCGAAATTATTGGAAAACACATCAGTATCATCATCCCGAAAGAACGCATTGAAGAAGAGACTTATTTCCTAAACGAAGTACGTAATGGCAGACGCGTGAATAATTATGAAACCGTGCGTATCGCGAAAAACGGACATTCCGTTGATGTCTCCATCTGTATATCGCCCATATGTGATAAAACCGGTCAGGTTATAGGCGCTTCCAAAATACTACGCGATATCAGCCAACGTAAGGGAGCTGAGACCGAACGTGAAATGCTTATTACCAAACTCATAGCGTCTAACACCGAACTGGAATCTTTTGCCTATGTGTGTTCGCATGATTTGCAGGAACCGCTGCGCATGATTTCCAATTACACGCAGCGGCTGGAAAAACATCTGGGTACCATGCTCGATGAAAAAGGCCGTCACTACATGCAATATATCGTCGACAGCGCCTTGCGCGCGCGGCAACTGATCAACGATGTGTTGTCGCTGGCGCGCATCGGCAACGAGAATAAGGCGATGGAGACGGTGGATTGCACGGAGGTGTTGAACAACGTTACCCATATCCTGCAGGAACGCATCCGCGAAACGGGCGCCGTCATCACCCATGACGACCTTCCGAAAATAATGAGCCACCGGGTGTATATCACGCAGATTTTGCAAAATCTGATTGGCAATGCCCTGAAATTTCAGGGCACAGCACCGCCCGCCATACATGTCGGCGCCGTTCGCGCGGATACTTTCTGGCAATTATCCGTAAGCGATAACGGCATAGGCATCGAGCCGGAATACCAGCAAAAAATATTTCAGCTTTTCCAACGCCTGCATAGTAAAGAAACCTATCCCGGCACCGGTATAGGCCTTGCCATCGTCAAAAAGATCATCGACCAGCATGGAGGTAAAATATGGGTGAAATCGGAACTTGGCCACGGCACCACTTTCTTTTTTACGTTTCCGGCTCCTTAAGTCACGGTTAAACACGATGGCAAAATCAGAGTCACGTATTTTCAATATTCTGTATGCGGATGATAATCCGAGCGATATTGAACTGGCGAGCGAAGCGCTTGACGAAGCGTGCCTGCAGTGCCGGTTTTTCAGTGTGCGGGATGGTGAGGAAGCGCTCGAATTTCTGCATCAGCACGGGAAATTCACCCGCAACACGCCGCGCCCTCATCTCATATTGCTTGACTGGAACATGCCAAAGATAAACGGGCTTGAGGTATTGCAAACCATCAAGAGCGATAAAAATCTCTATACTATACCGAGCATTATGTTTACCAGCTCTTCCCGGGAAGAGGACATCCGTGCAGCCTATGGCGCCGGAGCAAATTGTTATGTTGTAAAACCCATACACTTGGATTTATTTCTCCTCCGCATCAAATCGATCGTCCAGCACTGGAAGAATGTCGCAAGATGACACAATCTATAATTGTTTATTAGAAAAAATATTAAACAACAAGTTGTATATCTCCTTAATTTGCCTATACTGTTTTCTGGTGTTGAACAGAACCGCGCGAGAAAGATGCAATGCTTTTCCAGCCTCAACTCATAGAAATTCTTTTGGTAGAAGATAATGAAGGCGACATAGAGCTTACGCGCGAGGCTTTCAAGGAATCCAAGGTGCGCAATAATATTCACGTGGTGAAAGACGGGCAGGCGGCATTGGATTTTGTGTACCGCAGAAATGCCTTCGAAAATGCCGTGCGGCCGGATGTGGTCCTGCTGGACATCAATCTGCCGAAAAAAGACGGCAAGGAAGTGCTGAAGATCGTAAAAAATGATCCGGTGCTCAAGCATATTCCCGTGGTCATACTCACCAGTTCCGAAGCCGAAAAGGATATCGTCAAAAGCTACCGGCTTTACGCCAATTGTTACATCACCAAGCCGGTAACGCTTAATTCGTTTATGGAAGTGATCAGGTCGGTGGAAGGTTTTTGGTTGGGCGTGGTAAAGCTGCCTACCGCCAATGAAGAAGCAGCCTGATTGACAGGGCGTTATGGCATCATCCGGCAACCCGCAACAGGACGAAATAATGTATCTGAAAGATCAGCTTTTCGCCGTCCGGAATGAATTCATGGATTTTACCTACACCATTTCGCACGATCTTGGTACGCCGCTTCGGGCCGTGGTGAATTTTTCCAAATTGCTTGCGACACAAGGCGAGGGAACGCTCAATGAAAAATGCACGCGCTATTTACAGTTTGTTATCGAAGGCGGCGAAAAATTGCAGGCGATGCTTACGGGGTTGGTGCATTATTCCCGTTTGAATACGCAAGGAAAACCGCCTGAGACATTGGAAATAGGAGCAATAATCGGCCAGTGCCATGCATCGCTCAAAGAAAAAATAGCGGATTGCAAAGGCACTATCCGCGTGCATGGCACGTTACCCGGAATTACGGCGGATCCCGAGCAGTGTTTCCAGCTCTTTCTGGTGCTTGTCGATAACGCGCTTACCTATCATGCGCCGGGGGTTGCTCCCGAGATTCACATCTCGGCGCAGGACATGGGAAATGCATGGCAATTCAGCGTGGAGGATAATGGCATAGGCATTGCTCCTGCCAACGCGGAACGCGTATTTGAGGTATTCAAGCGCCTGCATACGGATGAGGAATATCCGGGCACCGGCATGGGGCTGGCACTTGCCAGAAAAATAGTCGGGCGGCACGGTGGAGAAATCAGAATCGCCGCTGGAAAAAATGGCGGCACCCTATGCTGGTTCACGTTCCCCAAAGTGCTTCCTGAAACGGCGAATATTCCGGCACTGCAGAAGGCATCGCATGGGTGAGGTGATACCGATGGCGGAGACACATATATTGCTGGTGGAAGATAGCGCCAGCGATGTTGAAATAGTGCGCAGCTTGCTGGACGATAGCGAAGAAAAACATTTTCGCGTAACACACGCTCTCGATATTGCCATAGCATTACTCAGATTAAGTGAATGTACCTTTGATGTCGTGTTACTCGATCTATCGTTGCCGCCGGATAGCAGGAGCCTGAACGGATTGTTTGCCATTCAGAACAGGGTGCCCACATTGCCGATCATTATCCTGACCGGGCACGATGATGAGGCATTGGCATTGAAGGCAGTAGAAAGCGGTGCGCAAGACTACCTGCTGAAAGACAAATCGCAAAGCAATACCTTGAAAATCGCCATATCCTATGCGATCCAGCGCAAACGTTTTGAAGACAACATCACCCGCCGGGCGAATTACGATAGCCTGACCGGTCTGGCCAACCGCATGCTTTTTGAGCACAGGCTGGAGATGGCGCTCGCACGTATCCAGCGTTCCGGCCAAGGCATCGGGGTGTTGTTTCTCGACCTGGACGATTTCAAGCATGTCAACGATACGCTTGGCCATGCGGCAGGTGATTTGCTGCTGAAAGAAATCGCCGGGCGGATGGTGCAATGCGTACGCCCTTACGACACGATCGCACGTATAGGCGGTGATGAATTTGCCATACTCATCGAGGACATTAAAGATCCGTATAATTGCGCCGCCATCGCCCAGAAATTTATCGATGTCATCAGCAAGCCCATGGCGATGGACATGCTACGTATTACGGTAGGCGTCAGCATCGGCATCGCAACGTATAATCCTACGGATAAGGCCGGACCGGTATCGCTGATAGACCAGGCGGACACCGCTATGTACCGGGCGAAAGAAGAGGAACGCAGCAATTACCGTTTTTACACCCATGATATGGAAGAATCGCTGCGCCTGCGCAAACAACTGGAAGACGAATTGTGCGACGCCGTGCGCAAGGGCGAACTGACGCTCTGCTACCAGCCAAAACAAACCCTGGACAGTGGAGAAATCAGCGGTGTCGAAGCATTGGTACGCTGGGACCATCCCCGGCTTGGGACCCTGCTTCCCGATGCGTTTCTTGATTTCGCCAAGGGCATCCACAGGCTGGAAGAAATTGAATCATGGGTTTTAAGCCAAGTCTTCCGGGATATGGAACGCTGGCGCAACATGAACTTACCGCCACTGCAAGTCGCCGTCAATATTTCGGCGGGACGTTTCGATTCCCCCGAATTTTTCCTGCAGCTCGCCTCGCTGATTGAAATACACGGCATTCGTCCCGAACTGCTCGCCGTCGAATTGCCGGAGGAAGTATTCGCTCCCACCGATCCCAACCGCGCCCGCCGGTTCGCCAAGCTATATAAGCTGGGCGTGGCCATCACCATGGATAAGTTCGGCGGCCATATGTCCTCATTGCAATCGCTGAAAGGAATCGCGCTTTCCGAACTCAAATTCGACAGCAGGTTCACCCAAAGTGCTGGAGGACAAATGGAGGATGTGCGCCTGATAAAAGCCATCGTCGCCTGCGCCCACGCGTTTGGCATCCGGGTGGTGGCGCTGGGCGTGGAATCCGACGAATTGCGCGCCGGCCTCAAACAGCAGCAATGCGACGCCATTCAGGGCTTTATCTTCAGCCGCCCCATGCCCGCCGCCTTTCTGGAGCATTGGCTGCTGAACAGGAACACCGCCGATCTTTCGGAGCCAAAGCGAATCGCACATTAGATAATTCGCAATATCCTTCTTTCCCCGATAGTTTGCTATTTCATAGCCATATGTTAGACCTTCCTATAGGTGAACATAATCTACCGGATAGGACTATGAAAGAGAACGCAGTACCAGAAATTACTCCGAAAGAGGCTTTTATCGCCCTTTTTGATGCATTGCTGAAAAAGCACGAAAATATCTATGATATTTTACGCAGCATGAGGAACAGAAATAATCACCATTTCAATCACAATTTGGAGATGCTGCGAAAAATCAACAAAAAAGAGATAAATGCGCTGATACACCATTATGGAGATGAAGATACGGTATTAGCGGTCATAGGTGCCCCCGCTCCATTGGGATTCAGTAATATAAAACAATCTATCGGAAAAATTCGTCGGGGTAGTCCTAATACGGAATGGGGTGAAGTCAATGCGGTTGCTATCTCGCGCGGCATGACCCGCACGGAAATCGACGATCAACTCAAGCCGCAATTTGATCGTATGGCAGTTGCGCAACAAGTTGTTCCAGTTATTGAGGATACCCCACCCAAAGAAGAGGATATCCCACCTAAAGAAAAAGAATCGCCCATACTCGCCGAACCAATGTCAGATTCGCTGCATGGATTTCTAAAACATCTTCGTGATAAATGCCATTATACAGGAATAAGAATCGAACTTTGGGATAAAAATCCTACCGTTAAACAGAGACATGTAGCAAACGAGAAGATAGCTCTTTCAGCTCATGTTAATATAGCAATTGTAGGAGACATAATGTGCGAAGGAGGTCCCCAAAAGAGTCACAGACTCGAAGATATGAAAGCGATCCTCAAAGCATTATGTGCAACAGAGAAAGAAATGGCGCATGGGTGTGCCTTATTCGAAGAACGGATACCGCCTAGGAAAAGAGGAAAACGAGAAGAAGGAGAGGGAGTAGGTGGACGAAGTTGACAACTTTACCCTCACCAAAAACCATCGACGCAAAGAAACGAAATGAACAACGATTCAACATGCCGCAACCTGTTGCAGGAAGCGGCCCAACTCATAAACCAGGGCAAGCGCGATCAGGCCGCCGCCCATTGCCGCCAAGCGATAGATAGTTATCCCGATGAAGCGGAGGGCTATCGCCTGCTCGCCGCCATTTATTATTTTCAGCAGCAATATGAGCCCGCCGTTACCTTATTGCGTCAAGCTATTGCACTGAGTCCGCAGAACGCGGCGCTGGCCTATGATAATCTCAGCGTAATTTATCGCGAAACGGGACGTTTTCAAGACGCCGAAGCGGCGGCACGCCAAGGACTCAGCCAACGCCCCTCGCCGGAGGCGCTCAATAATCTGGCGCTTGTGCTCCACAGCCAACAGCGCTTTGTCGAGGCGGAAAATGCGTCAAGGCAGTCCCTTGCGCTGCATCCCCGTTATGCCGAAGCGGAAAATACGCTGGCGCTGACATTGCTGGCGCAGACGCGCCATGCGGAAGCGCTGGGCGCATGTTCCCGCGCACTTACCATCAATCCACATTATGTAGAAGCGCTCAACAATCAGGGCATTATCCTGCAGCAGCAGGGAATGCTGGGCGACGCAGGCGAAGCGTATAAGCGCGCGCTGTCACTCCAGCTCGGCCGCAGCGAAATCGCACAAAACCTGAAAGCGGTAGTCGTCGCCCTCTATGAAAAAGGCACGGCGCTCCAGAACAGCGGCAAGCTCGCCGCCGCACGGCAGGCACACCGGGAAGCGCTGGCGCTGGATCCGCATTTCTTTCACGCGCCCAACAGCATCGGTTTGCTGTTGAGGGAAGCCGGCCAATTGGAAGAAAGCAACCAATACTACCGCGAAGCCCTCGCGCTAAAACCCAATTATTTGCCTGCCTCCAGCAATCTGCTCTTCAACCTGCATTACCGGCCGGGCGTTACGCCTGCCATGTTGGATGAGGCGCACCGGGAATGGTACCGGCGGGATGGCGAGCCTTTTATCGGCGCATGGCCGCATTATCCGAATTCCCGCGATCCCAATCGGTGCCTGCGTATCGGGCTGGTATCGCCGGATTTCGGCGAGCATCCGGTGGGATATTTTCTCGTGCGGGCGCTGGAAGCATTCGACCGCGAACAATATATCCTTATCGCTTACGTCGCTACGCATTCCGACGGCGTGCGCCCGGGAGCGCTTAGCGAACGCATCAAAACCGCTGTATCGCTATGGCGTGATTGCGACAATGTGCTCGATGAAGAATTTTGCAGCCGCATCCGGGCTGACGAGATCGACATATTGATCGATTTGAGCGGCCACACGTCGGGCAATCGCCTCGCGGTATTCGCGCGCAAACCGGCGCCCATACAGGTCGGCTATATCGGCTACCCGGGCAGTACCGGTCTTGCGTCTATGGATTATATCATTGCCGACCGCTTCATCGTGCCGGAAGACACGGATCGCCATTACCGTGAAAAAATCCTGCGTCTGCCCGATAGTTTCATTTGCTTCGACCCGCCCGCGATTGCTGCGGCGGTCGGTGGCCTTCCCGTCGCAAGCAAAGGGTTCATCACCTTTGGCAGTTTTAACCACCCGGCAAAAATCAATGGCGAAGTGGTCGCCGTTTGGGCCGATATTTTAAAACGCGTGCCCGGCTCGCGCCTGCTGCTTAAATATACCGGCTTCGGCGATCCCGCCTGCCAGCATCACTTTACGGAGTTATTCGCCCGTGAAGGCATCGCCGCGGACAGGCTTGCATTTCAGGGGCGCACGTCGCTTGCCGATATGTTTGCCCAGTATAATGAGGTGGATATTGCGCTCGATCCTTTCCCTTTTAACGGCGGCGTCACCACCTGTTTTGCGCTGTGGATGGGTGTCCCCGTGCTGACCTGGCCCAAGGAAACATTCGCCGGGCGCCAGTCGCTGAGTTTTCTCTCGACCATCGGCATGACGCAAACCATCGCCGCAAGCCGCGAGGCCTATGTTGAAAAAGCTGCCGCTCTTGCCGCGGATATACCGGGCTTGGCCGCGCTGCGTAAAGAGCTGCGCCCGCGCATGGCTGCATCGGCGCTGTGCGACGGCAAGCGCATGGCCGCTCAGTTGCAAACCTTGCTACGCGGTATCTGGCGCGACCGGTGCGCCCAACCGGCGGATAGAGCCTGATCGCCCCAGTTTCATGATGTATAAAGTGGGAAAGGTTATTATTCTACTGAATATATAGCTTTTGTAAGCTGTTATGCCCAATATTATTAATCCTGAAGCGATCGCCGGTTATCTGCGGAGATTCTCAATTACAGTGAAACTAGACAATGTGTTTAGGTCTGCTATAAACGCCGCCGCTACTGATTTGACTGTCCGGTAGCAATTTCGGTAGCATTGCGGTTTTTTACACCTGTGGAAACAACATAAGCTATTGAGATGTAATAATGTGGAGAGGTGGCAGAGTGGTCGAATGCGGCGGTCTCGAAAACCGTTGTGCCCGTAAGGGTACCGTAGGTTCAAATCCTATCCTCTCCGCCAATCCATCCACGCCATTTTCAACCCGTTTGAGTACGTTTCGTGACCGCCCGGCTCCCGTTTCACGCCGCTTTAAGGCGTTTCGCGCCCGTTTCAGTATCTTTTCCGCCCGCTTTATCGCCGCCAAAAATGCATTTTATCGTTACCAATCAATGAAACTACTCGCCCCGCGCGCCGTTTTCCTTGACATTTTCTTAAGCCTCGCCGCATGGCAGGGCCTGTATTTATTCTCCGCAGAATGACGATCATTAAACAGACAATATTCTTTTTGTATATGCCCTGGAAGGGGGATTTGTAAGTAGCCAGACCCCGCTATAAATGTCGGGATAATGCCCGGGAGGGTGTTCGCAGGTTCGAATCCTCTCCGCCCCCACATTTTACGCCAGGATTTTGTTCTCCCCCGCCGCGCCGATATCATTTTTTATAAATAGGCGTTTTTGCCTCTTCCGGGGCATACCACTCCCCATTAGGTTTTATACCAGCAAGCAAATTTCTGCCGAAAGAGGCAGAGCATTACCGGGCTTTACCCTATGGAGGATTTTAAACATGAGTGTTTCTAACGTACCTATTTATCCACAAACCATTATCAATGCCACGCAGATTATCGCACCGGCGGATACGACGACGGTGAAATCGCTGGTGGCGGCGGGAACGAACGGCACCAAGATTGAAAGTATCATTGTCCAATCCACCGACACGTCGAACCGGGATTTGGCGCTGTATGCGACCATATCGGGCACGAATTATCCGCTTACTACCATCCAGATTCCCCTGAATGCCGGAAATACCAATTCCGTACCCGCGGTGGATATTATCCGCAGCGCCCAGATTCCCGGGTTTTGCTATGATACCAGCGGCAATAAATATCTCTATCTCGCGAACGGCACCACTCTCAGTATAGCCACTTTAACCACCGTAACCACGGCGAAACAGATCACCGTGTTTGCACAGGGCGGTAATTTCTAATGTTTGGGGAAATCGCACAACGGATCAGGACGAACTCCAACAATTTCGGTGCATTCGGCATCACGCCTATTGGCGGCATTGTCGCGTGGGCCGGGTCGTTTACCGGCGTTCCGAAGCTGAACCAAGAGTGGGTGCAATGTAACGGGCAGAAGATCACTGATACGGCCAGCCCGATGTTTGGGCAGACATTGCCGAATTTGAATTCCCCCGGCTCTTTTCTCTACGGGTCCAGTTCGTCCGGGAATACTGGCGGAGCGACATCAACAACCATTAGCATAACTATTTCAACAGTTTTAGGGGGTACTTCTTTTAATTATACGGCAGGAGGGGCTTCCACAGCGTTTAATGTTTCCTCTTCATTTAATTCCACTGCCACGAATGGTGTTTCAACTCTTCCCCCCTATTATACTGTTATTTGGATCATGAGGATAAAATGATATTCCGAAAAAAGAAGCCGACACATCATTTTCCCCAGAAATCTTTTCATGAGCGCGGCCCGCATGTGATGGTTATCGTCATCACGAAGGACATTGTCGAACCGGAATGCATGCAATCCATTTTAGAACAGAATTACACTGATTATGATGTGATGGTGCATGTGATGAAGTCTCGTCACCAGCATGAAAACCCCCAGATTAACGGCGTGTATAATATGATCCGTAACCGGAATTATTGCAGGCAGATGGCGCTGGCGAGTGACGCGCAGCATTTCCTATTGGTGGATTCCGATGTGGTATTGCCGAAGAACGCCATATCGTCCCTGATCCAGCATCGCAAGGATTTCATCGCCGGATGGTATCATGTAAAGCATTACCATAACAAAAAAGGCTGGCCGGCGGCCATAATACAAAACAATACGCTTCATTATTTCGATGAACCCCAGCATAGCGTGGTCATGGCGGCAATGACGGGGTTGGGATGTGCTTTGGTTAGCCGAAATCTACTCAGCCGCGTGCAGTTCAATGACGGCACCGATCATATCATGCCCACGAATTATGGCTTTAATGTCATTATTGACGATTCCAGCCAGTTTTGTTTTGACGCTGCCGCAGCCGGTTTTCCGCTTTATATGGACGGGGATGTCATCTGCAAACATTTATTAAGATATGAAAAACCAAAATTAGTAAAGGGGAAGAGACATGCTTAGTATTTTAGATTATGGTGCGCCGGTAAACGCCGCTCAGTTTGTTGCTAACCGGGTAGCCAATACGGTACAGGTGGCATTCGGCAATTTGCTCCAAACCTATATGAGCGAATTTGACGCTATTTGGAGGCCCGGCTCTGCTGCGAATTATACTACCGCTGACGTGCTGGCGGCGTTCGGGCCTTATGCGACTGATTTGTTCCAACGATCGGCCGCGACGAGGGACTTTCTTCTCGCGCAAGTAGCGGATTGTGTGCCCGTTGATTATCAAACGCCCCTTGTTTCCGTGACGTTCAACCAGGATGGAACCGTCACCCTGCAAGGGAGTTAGTTGGGCTGCCGCCGTGCGAAAAAACCGGCTATTAGCCAGCCGCTGGTAGCGGAAATAGCGGTGTTGAACGTACCCCATGCAATATCAACGATGACCACTGACAGCGACCATCCACGCAAAGTGGCCATGTTGGTCAAATCGTACGTCGCATAGGCAAAAAATCCGAACAAGCCGCCGTAAAGCGCTACCGATTGCCATTTAGTAGTCGCAGTATTTCCACTCACAAACACCATGACGCCAGTGACGTACACCAGATAAAACACAATCGCCGGCGCCAGATGAAATTCCAGCAGATCGCCTATACGGGTTTCATAAAAGTCACGCGCAATGCCGCTAAGCCATGAAAAATCCAGTACGGCCATAATAGTAAGAGTGGCAAAATAAAGAATGCTATAATGTTTCATGGTAAGCCTCATATACTTGATCTCCCCCGATTGAGATTCTAACTTATTTTTGTTTTATATATCAATGTGCAAAAATGAAGAAGTCCTATTTGCGAACCTCACATTTGAGGTTCTCTGCGAACCTGCGAAGGCCGACGGCTTGTATATAGGCATAGATGATGGTCGATCCGACAAAGCTCATGCCGCGCTTTTTAGATCTTTGGGTATCGCATCCGATCCCAGTGTGCTGGCGGGGATTTTCTTCGGGCGATTAATCTTTGGCTTCCCCGCCGACGAAGCGCCAGATATAGGTATCGAACGATCCGAATTCTTTTTGGATCGCCAGAAACGCCAACGCGTTCTTGCGCACGGAGAATACTTTAAGGCGATTGCGGATGATATTGCCGGTCGCCATAATTATACACTTCCGGAGAACTTTATCTGTACGTCCTGTCCGTCTGATGATGTTCAATGAGGAGCGTGAGTATGGATGCCATATCCTTTAGAAAAGCATGATGTTCTTCCGAAAATGTTTTCCAGGGTTTGCTATCAATGACGCACAGCGTGCCGATGGCAAAATTTCCATTGATAATGATGGGGGCGCCTGCGTAGAAGCGGATAAAAGGCGGCCCGGTCACCAGCTCATTATTGCGGAAGCGTTCGTCTTTGGTTGCATCCGGCACCACCATCACTTCCGGCGCAAGAATGGCGTAGGAACAAAAAGACACATTCCGCGACGTTTCCGTCACCGACAGGCCGCAACGCGCTTTAAACCATTGGCGATTCTTTTCCACCAGGCTGACCAGCGCGGTTGCCGTGCCTAAATGTTCTTTTGTAAGATTGGTAATGCGATTGAATAACGCATTCTCGCCCGTATAAAGCAAATCCGTATTCAATAAGGCTTGGAGCCGCAATGCTTCATTATCAGACACCGGGCCGGTATAGTCGTGATATTTTTCCTGCATTTTTAATACGCTATAACGAGTGAAAAATACGCATGCGGGTCGTCGTTGCCATGCAGCTTTTTCAGCGGCACGCCGTAATCGGCCTGGGCGTAGAAATTGCTGTTAATATGGTAGCGCACGCCGACGCCCGCCGAGGTCACATACTCGCCCTTGTCGCTATCGACCTTAATGAATTTTGCCGTGCCATAGCCGTGATCGAGGAATGCCAGCCCTTGCAGCGCGTCGCTGATGTTGCCTGCACCGAACATCTGAGCCGGATGCGCTTCAGGAGTGAATAATTCGAGATTCAGACGATAGCCTTCGTCCGAAACCAATGCATCTTCGTCATAGCCGCGCACGTTATCATGATCGGTAATCACTATCTGCTCGCTGCCGAGCAAGTTGGTGCTGGCAAGCTGCCCCGCGCCTCTGGCTTTGAAAGAAAATCCCTGCGGCAGGGTAATGGTTCGCTCCAACCTTCCTTGCGCATACATATAACTCGCGCTGGCGCCTTCCCTAGCAAGATCGAAATTCTCATCAGTATTATGCGATGAAATGCCGCCGGGCGAGGCGACCATTTTCAGGTTAAACAATGCCGAGCCGTAACTATCCGGCAGCAGCGCATTGTAATCGGTGAAAAGCTGGTTGACTTCCGGTCGGCTTTGATAGACCTGCGCGCCGCCGAATTGCAGGTTGCTGCCGAGCGATTTATATTCGATACCGGCGCTCACGTCGTGGATCAACCCCTTGACCGGATTATTCGGCCGCAGATCGAGCTTATAGCCCAGCTGCGTTTGGATGTTGGTGCCGCCGCTGTTGAAATCGCCAAGATTGGCCTGCGAGCGCGAATAGCTCGCCCCGGCGAACAGCGTATCGCGGCTAGGCAGCGCCAGGCTGTAATTGAGCGAATGCGACCAGAATGTATGATATTCCGGCGCCTGCGCATATTCGTAATTGAGCAGGCTGTTATAGGTCGGCAAATCGCCCAGCGCAAACCCGGCGCGAATGCGATTGGGGCTGGTGGCATCGTTGCCGCTATTATCAAATCCCATGTAGGGACGAAATGGGATGCGATCTTGCGTCTTGAGTAGCAGATCAGTTTCGCCTTCCTGCGCACCGGGCGTCAGCACCGGCTCGATATGGTGGAACGGACTTTTATTGAGCCACACCATGTCGCGCTCCAGCGCTTCCGAATCGATCTCCGCGCCTTTGGCAAGGCCGATCTCACCTTGCAGCATGGCGTCCGAAAGCCAGCCGTTGCCCTCGATTTTCACCGCGCCTAAATGGCTGGTATCAACTACGACCACCAGGTTGCCACCGGTAATGTCCTGCTGCGGGATATAGACATCGACCACCGGGCGTTGATGCGCATGGGCAAAAGCGACCGTCACATCGACGATTTTCTTTGCTTCTTCCACAGTGAATTTTTTGCCGATGAATGTTGACTGCAGGCTCTGCATGAATTCCGGCGTATCAAGATAGTGCGGGCTTATGATCTTCACCTCCTCCGCATGGTATTTTTTCTTCTTGGAAAATTCTTTCTGCTCGACGACAGTAATCGAGCGGATGGTAAGTTCCGGCTGCGAGGAGGGCTGCGCCATTGCCGGTAGCGCTACCATCAGCAGACCCATCAACCCTATGATCAAATATTTTAACATGCGTGTCCCCTTATCCATGACAATCTTCCCCGGAACCACCTGCGTCTCCGCCATTTTGCTCGAAGTAAAGTGAGCTGCCGCCGCCATAGCGTAGTGTGCTCTTGGAGGATTCTCCGGACGTATGGGCGATAGCGCCCTGCGCATGGGCATGACCGGAACCTTCCGCAGCATTCACTTGCTGAACGACGCAGCCGGTATGAAGTGTGCTTTTGCGCATACCGCTTTCCGCCATGACCGCATCGCCGTCGGCGTTCTGTTTATCGAACAGGGTGGTGTTGGCTTCAGCCGTGAGAGACTCTTTGAAGAGCAAGCCATTGTCAGTGGATGGAACCGTCACACTGATGGTTGAAATATCCGCCGCGCTGGCGAATTCCGTACCGGTATTGCTGCCATCATGCGCATTGCCGTCTACCGTGACAAGTATGCCGGTGTCCGAGGTAAGCGTTCCATCAAGATGGGTGTTTGCCGGTGTGCCGGAGTAAATGTCATACACGCCGCCCGCTGACACCGTGCCTCCCGCCGCCACGGTCACGCCGCCGCTAGTGCCTGTGCCGCCAAAATCGGCATCCAGCACGATATTTCCTGTGCCGGTGGTATCCACTAACGCGCCGCTGGTGATATCGACGCTATGGTCTGCATTTATGTCAACAGCGCCATTGACAGCCTGCACGTCGCCGCTGCTGCCGACAGTGACGTTACCGGCGGAGGAGGCCAGCGTAATTGTGTTGCTGCCGGAGGTGGTGACATTCGCATCCACTAAAAGCCCGCTGCCGCCGCTTAACTCGATGCCGCCGTTGCCGGTGACGTTATGGTCAACGGTCAGCGTTCCTCCGACGTTGATGTCCGCTGCGCCCGCTCCGGCGTTGATCGCGCTTGAAAGCGTCAAGTTGCCGGAGCTGTCGAGCATGATGCCGCCGCCCGTGATAATCGTCCCGACGGTGGCAAAATCATTGCCGCTGTCGCCAAGCGTGAGCGTGCCGCCGGTATCGGCATTGATCGTGCCGGTGACGATGGAGGTTCCGCTATTTTGCATCACATTGCCCGAAAGCGTGTTGCCGCCCACGCCCAGCGTCACTGCG
>Ga0206958_1180_pt1 | contig 17373 bp, 8 predicted proteins | sample Alteio_BWOrgHeat_33_FD_152968 | JGI IMG/M metagenome (GOLD analysis project Ga0206958, IMG submission 152968) | Enriched cells from forest soil in Barre Woods Harvard Forest LTER site, Petersham, Massachusetts, United States -... | ecosystem: Environmental > Terrestrial > Soil > Temperate forest > O... | reverse complement strand
TTGGCGGATCCTTTTATCTATGAAAACCCCGACCACGATGGCGAGCCAGTAGGCCACGATGTCCCAGACAGAGAAGAAGCGGCCCAGCAACAGGATTCCTGGAAGCGTGAGGCGGAAGGCATCGAGTGCGGGCGAGTGATAGAGCTTGAAGAACTCGACCGCGGTTGCAAGAACTCCCGTTACCAGAGCAACAGCAGGGAGACTCCATGAGGAAAGCAGCGTCGAGACGATCCAGTAGATCATTAAGGCCCAGAGAGCCGAACCGCCGTATTTCACGACGACAGACGGCAGGCCCATAGGCGCGAACCGAACGACCAGACCCGCTGCCGTGGTCATAACGAGAAGTGCCAACGAAAGCAAGGGAGAGCGGGGAAGGACCGAGCGCGAATCTGGCGTCATTGATGGTTTCGTCTCAGAGAGATTGTGGTGCACCGTCACTATTCCTTATTCAGAATTCAGAACTGGGCAACCTCTCGTAATGAGTTCGATCTAACCGTAGCTTCGCTTCAGATGCTGCTTCGGCTAGCGCTCCTAGAGCGGCTGATTCTTCATCAAAATGCACCTTTAGATATTCGTTGATCTCATTGATTCTGGGCATCACCCGCTCAACCAACCTTCGAAGGTCTTCAGTGGACGAATTCTCGACCGTTTCTGATCTGGTGATGTCATCACTAATAACCCACGCTTGTGCAATGTCTTTCAAATCTTGAAAGGCGGCCGGAATTTGCACCGTTCGGTCACTCTCGGATTCAGTCGGAGCGTACCTTTCAAGAAAGGTCAACAAAGTTTCGACGCGCTGTGTGAAAGTAGAAGCATCAGAAGCTTCTGCGTAAAATGCGACTGCGTTCCTGTAGAAGTGCAAACTTTCACTCCTACCGAGGGCAAGCGTATTCAACGCGTCTCGAAAGCTCTGGGAATGCCAAATTGTATTAGCGCGCGATGACAAGAAACCCGCTACAAAAAGAGGCCATCTCTCCACCATGATTGGCTTTGTTTGAGACTGTTTGGTCATCATAATCTGATCCGGATAATTGATAGACCAAACACCCACATTGAAATCGATTTTTGATTCCAGCACAGCGAGTGAGCCATTGAAGCGAATCTCAGTTGGTAGACATTTCCAGCGAAATCTGATTGCTTCCTGGAAAATCTTGTCGACCGTTGCATCGAGGCGGTTTGCGACGTTTGGATCGCGATGATTTATCTTCCGCACGGATGCATCAAACGTCGCGGCTAGGGCAGTCATGAAAACGGTTTGTATGGGCTTTTGCATTGTTTATGTGAAGTGATATTGCGAATAAACGATGTCCTTGATTTGCTGCAGTCGTTGAGCGGAAACGGGGCTGTTTCCGTACAGGCCGTCATTTCGAAATGTATTAGTAACTGTTGATGATTATCCCTTATTCAGATCTGGGTTATGTGCCGGGTCCTTCGCTGCACTAAGGATGACAACAAAGGCAATAACAAGAGCAAGGGCAACAGCAGATTCCCTTTGGGAATGACAACAAGAAAAGCAAAAGCAAGAGCAAAAGCAAGAGCAAAAGCAAGTGCAAGAGCCACGGTTGGGGTTTGTGCTTTCCCACATCTGCCAAAAGAGGGCAGATATGGGGCACCCATTTTCTAGTCGGTTTTGGTTCGCAGAGGCCTGGATCAGGGTGTGGAGGGGTTGCGGTAGACGGCGGGGTTCAGGGCGGGGTCGTTGTACATCTTCAGCTGGCGGTAGAGTTTGAAGCGGCGGGTGCCGGCGAGGGTTTCGGACCAGAGGGCATCGAGGCAGGCGGCGAGGTCGTCGCGCTGGGCTGTGAGGACTGCGAGCCTGTCGCGGTTGCGTTCGGCGTGGCCTGCGGGGGCGCCGGGGCGTTCGATCTCTTCTCGGGTGTGGAAGATTTTCAATGCGAGGATGGAAAGCCGGTCGATCATCAGGCCGGGGGACTCGGAATGAAGAGGCGAGGCCACGTTGGGAAGGCCGTGCGCGGCGAGGGAGTCGAGCAGGGCCTGGTCGATCTGTTCGGCCAGGTCGTTGCGGCGCTGGTTAGTCTCGTCGATGCGGCGCTTGACGCGAGCGAGGTCGGCGTCGGTTGCGCCGGGGGTGCGGGCGGCGTCTTCAGTGTGCCAGAGCTCGAAGTTGGCGAGGTGCTGGCGGGCGATCAGGGATGTCCAGGGATCGTCAGGAGGCTGCCAGGCCTCGATCGCCTCCTGATGCCAGCGCTTGGTGAGCTCGTCTTGCAGGGCGGAGGTGCTGTCGGGAGTGAACATTGGAGACTCAGGACAAATCTGTTGGTTGGAGTGAATGCCGTTGCCTGTGACGAGTGTATCGCCTTCGCAATGATGTGACGGGAGGATGTGATTGGCGGAACACGCCAGGGCGGAGAGCTATGGTAGAACTATTCACACTTGGACTTAGCCTTGAGGCTGGGTGTTGGCGTAGAGCGCCGGGACTCGGCAGATTTGCGGAGGTTGCATGCCGTCTGGCGGCGAACGGTTCCTTTGCATTGCGAGCTATGAGAAGGGCCAGGACTTCATGCGCCAGCTTGCTGAGCTGGGCGTGAAGCCGACGCTGCTTACGATGGAAAAGCTGCGGGATGAGCCATGGCCTCGGGAGATTCTGGAAGAGCTGGTGACGATGCCGGCGGGCCTGAGCAGCGAACAGATCACCAACACTGTCACGTGGCTGGCTCGCGGCCGGAAGTTTGACCGGCTGGCGGCTCTGGACGAGTTTGACATGGAGATTGTGGCCCAGCTTCGCGAACATATGCGCATACCGGGGATGGGCGTAACGGCGATCGCTTTTTATCGCGACAAGCTGGCGATGCGCATGGGTGCGAAGGAGTCCGGATTTCTGGTGCCGGAGTTTTCGCGCGTGGTGAATTATGACGAGCTGCGCAACTACATGGATCGCGTGCCCGGGCCGTGGCTGTTGAAGCCGCGATCTGAGGCGGCGGCGCTGGGCATCAAGAAGATTGAGAGCGCAGATCAACTATGGCCTGCGCTGGATGAGCTTGGCGACAGGCAGAGCTTCTTCCTGCTGGAGCGGTTTGTGCCGGGGGACATTTTTCATGTGGACTCGGTGGTCAATGAAGGCAAGGTGGTATTTTCTTCGGTTCATCAATATGGACGCCCGCCGATGCAGGTGATGCACGAAGGCGGCGTCTTTACGACGCGCACAGTGGACCGGAAGAGTCCGGAGTGGGCTGAGCTGACGGAGTTGAACCGGCGGCTTGCTCCTGCGCTGGGTTTGAAGCGCGGCGTGACGCATGCGGAGTATATTCGCGCACATGAGGATGGGCGGTTCTACTTTCTGGAGATAGCAGCTCGCGTTGGCGGAGCCTTCATCGTGGACCTGGTGGAACACGCTACGGGCGTGAACCTGTGGCGGGAGTGGGCGAAGGTAGAGGTTGCAGATCTGCGCGGCGAGAGCTATCGGCCTCCGAAAGCGCGTGAGGAGTATGCGGGGAGCGTGCTGTGCCTGGCCAAAGATGAGCAGCCGGATACTTCGGCTTTTGACGCGCCGGAGATTGTTCATCGGATGAAGAAGCATCATCATGCCGGCCTGATTGTGCGTTCGGAAAAGCCGGAGCGCGTGGCGCAGTTGCTGGACGAGTACAGCCATGCCTTTGTGGACCGGTTTCTGGCGAGAATGCCTCCGCCTGACCGGCCGACGGCGTAGGCTATATCCGAAAAGATTTGAAAGAGGGAAGCAGAGATATGGAAAAGCAGTGGCAGTATCCGCATCGGCGGTGGAATCCGTTGCGGCGATCGTGGGTGATGGTTTCACCGCACAGAACGCAAAGGCCGTGGCTGGGCGAGGTTGGCAAAGCGGCGGCGCCGGTGGGTGTGAGCTACGACCCGGAGTGCTATCTCTGCCCGGGAAACAAGCGCACCGGAGGGCAGGTGAATCCGGCGTACAGCAATGTTTTTTCATTTGTAAACGATTTCGCCGCGGTGCTGCCCGATCCGCCTGCGCATCTGGATTCGACGAGTTCGCCGCTGCTTACGGCTGAGCCGGTGCAGGGCGTGTGCAAAGTGCTGTGCTTTCATCCGGATCACAGTCTTACGCTGGCGACGATGGAGCGGGGCGACATTCGGCTGGTGGTGGACGCGTGGGCCGACGAGACGAAGGAGATCGGAGCGCTGGACGGAATCGAGTACGTTCAGATTTTTGAGAACCGGGGAGCGATGATGGGGGCTTCAATGCCCCATCCGCATTGCCAGATCTGGGCCACGAGCCATGTTCCGGACGAGCCTGCACTGGAGACTGCGGCGCAGCGGGCCTATTTCGCGCAACACGGGGAGTGCCTGCTATGCAGCTACCTGGCGGTGGAGCGAGCTTCCCGGGATCGCATTGTGCTGGAGAACGAGGCTTTTACGGTGGTTGTGCCCTGGTGGGCGGTCTGGCCGTTTGAGACTATGATCCTTTCGCGTCGGCATTGCGGGCAGTTTCCGGAGCTGGGGGGTGAGGAGCGCGATGGTTTGGCGGATATTTTGAAGCGGCTGACGAACCGATACGACCGCCTTTTTGATACGAGCTTTCCTTATACGATGGGCTTTCACCAGTCACCGACGGACAATGCGCCGCATCCGGAGTGGCATTTCCATGCGCACTTCTATCCGCCGCTGCTCAGGTCGGCGACGGTACGGAAGTTCATGGTGGGGTTTGAGATGCTTGGCATGCCGCAGCGGGATATCACGCCGGAGGATGCGGCGCTGCGGTTGAGAACTCTGGGAGATTGATGCTGAAGGGGTTGGCGGCCTGCGGAGTGGTGAGCACGCTGGGAATCGAACCCAGGACCCACGCATTAAAAGTGCGTTGCTCTACCGACTGAGCTACGTGCTCCTATAGGCCTTCCATTTACAAAGGTAGCACAGCAGGTGCGGGGTGTGGGTAGCGGCTCGCAAGATGGCCATTCTGTGGCATTTATGGCGAGAGGCACCACACTTGCTATCTCTTCGAAGCCGGTGGCGATGCTACTGTACAGCAATGAAAATCCTCGTGCTGGAACGAGCAGGTGGGCGTTCGGGGTATTCGGTAATAAAAAAGTAGTACGAGGGTAACCGAGCCGGTGTTATTGTTTTGCTAATAAGATCGCCCTAAAATCAGGGCGGCGGTTAATTCGGCAGGACTCGCTTTCAATGAGGAATCGAGGCTGAATTAGCTAGCCGCAGCCGCTGTGTTAACGGCGCTGGATCTGCTTTCCGGTGAGCGTAGCAACCAGGCAAGAGGACGCACAATTTCAATGGGTTTGCTATCGGCGGTTGGCGGAGAGTTGCAGGTGGTTATGGCAGACACGAATCCGACGGCTCAGCAATTGCCGCCCAGCCAAAGCGAACCTCCCGAGGATATAGCGAGCCTGTTTTCGTGGGCGAATCTGCACGGGGGGAAGTACCGCGATTTTTCGGCCTCACGGGCGCAGGCTCGCGAAGAGGCGAGACTGCGTGCCGAAGAGGCACACGCTGTCGAACGGCAGCGGCAGGAAGAGGAAGCTGAGCGGCAGCGTCAGGAAGAGGCGCAGATTGCAGCCCGGCTGGCGGCTGAGGCAGCGGAAGCTGCGCGCCAAGCTGAGGCGGATCGATTGGCGGAGATCGCGCGTCAGGCCGAGGTGGAGCGCCAGGCTGTGCTGGCGGCACAGGAGGCGTTGCGCCAGGCCCAGCAACAGCGGGGTTGGCAGTCACCTCCGGCAGAGGTGTATCAGGGTGGGTTTGGTTCTGGGGCGGCTTTCGGGAGTTCCGGGACTGGATATACAGCGCCGCGACAGGAACCGGATCGGCCTGAGTTGGTGCTGGAGGCGGGGATGCGAGAGCTGTTCAATCCTGCGGTCAGCCCGATAGCCGATTTATCGCGGGAGCCGGTGAGAGTGGTTCGGCCGAGCCGTGCGGTGGACTATGCGAGTCCGCAATATACCGAGGCTCCTTCCTATTTGGCGCATCCGCAGGAACGTCCGATGTCACCGTGGCAGCCTGTCGAGAGACGTGAAGAACGAGAACCGCAGGAAGCGCGGGACCAGAGCTTTCGGCCGGCATGGCTTGTTCCTGAGTTACCCGCGCCTTCGGCTTCGGCTGCTCCTGCACAGCCTCAGAATTCGCCTGCGCCGGTGGCCCGGCCGCAGGTGCAATCTCAGGTACCGTCTCAGGGTTCGGGGCAGCGCTATGTGCCGATGTATGCGCAGCCGGTTGGGCAGGGATTTTATCGGGGACAGAGTGCGGGAAGGGAATTGGGCTACGATCCGAACGTGCCGCCCAGTAGGGATCCGAATCTGGAGCCCGCTCCGACGTCGAGCCCGGCAGATGACAGTCTGTCCGGATCAAGGGACCGGGTTGCGAATCGCTGGTATGCGCTGAAGAGCGTTTTCGATCCACAGTCGGCTCTTGCGGAGCCAGTGCCAGCAGCGCCTCCTGCGCGAGTGCCAGTGCTTGCTGTGTTTTCGCTGGCCGGCGGTGTGGGCAAGACGAGCCTGGTGGCGTCGCTTGGCAGGACGCTTTCCGCTCGCGGCGAGCGTGTATTGCTGGTGGATACCGCAGCTTATGGTCTGCTGCCGTTTTTCTTTGGCGCGCGGGATCAGCGGCCGGGACTGCTGCGTACGTTCAATCCTCCGGGGGCTAGTGCGGAAGCGCCAATTCAATTGGTTACGCTGGACCCCGAGTCGCAACTGGGAGATATACAGAATCCGGATGCGAATCAGGGACTAGATGCTAACCCAGCAATAGGCGCGCATCGCGGGCAGGACTGGCTTGCTCAGGAAGTTGCGCGATTTGGCCGTGGAGCCAATCGTGTCCTGATCGATTTGCCGACAGCTTCAGGAGCTACGACGCGCCGTATTCTTCGACTGGCGCCTGTGGTGCTTGTGCCGGTGGCACCGGATATGAATTCGGTAGTCAGCGTGGGAGCGATCGAGTCGTTTTTCAGGCACAACGGCAATGTGGGCGGTCAGCAGATCATGCCGTACTATGTTCTCAATCAGTTTGACTACTCCCTGCCGCTGCACCTGGATGTTCGCGAGATACTGCGCGATCAGATCGGCGATCGTCTGCTGCCTTTCGCGCTTCGACGCAGTCCCGCGGTCAGTGAAGCGCTGGCCGAAGGAATGACGGTGATGGATTACGCTCCGAGCGCTGCTGTAGCCGAAGACTATGCCAGCCTTGCCGGATGGGTTCGCAGCTTGTCTGCCCCAGCAACGCAGAGTTATCGCGGTGTGCGCTGGAGTGAACGATGAGTCTAACCCACGTCTGGCGCGATATTGGCGCCGGAGAAACGTTTCTCAACAAATTACTGCGCTTCATCCTCCTGTCAATCGGGCTGGTGATGTTTTACTTCTTCGCGACGCTGCCGCTGACGTGGCCGCAGCAGGCTGTCTGCGGCCTGCTCATGCTGCTGATGGCGATGGCGCTGGGGCGCAATTCGGATTCGTATCTGACCACGCTTACGCTGATGATCCTGTCGCTCTTTGCGACCTTTCGTTACGGGTACTGGCGGTTGTCGGTTACTGCGCAGTTCTTTCAAGATCCGGCGAATCACTGGGGAGCGCTGGACGCTTTTTTTATCCTGTCTCTGATTTTTGCCGAGACATACGCATTCATCATTCTGTTCCTGGGATTCTTTCAGACGATCTGGCCTCTACGGCGCGCACCAATGCCGCTGCCGGAGGATACGGCGGAATGGCCTCACCTCGATGTGCTGGTGCCGACGTACAACGAACCTCTTGAGATCGTGCGCTTTACTGCGCTTGGCGCGCTGAACATCGACTGGCCGACGGACAAACTGCATGTCTACATTCTTGATGATGGCCGGCGCAAGGAGTTTGAAGAGTTCGCTTTTGAAGCAGGCATCGGCTACAAGATTCGCCCGGATAATGTGCATGCCAAGGCCGGCAATATCAATGCCGCGCTCAAGTCTCTGACTTCGCCATTTGTTGCCATCTTTGATTGCGATCATGTACCGACGCGCAGTTTTCTGCAAATGACGATGGGTTGGTTTCTACGTGATCGCAATCTGGCAATGCTGCAGACGCCGCATCATTTTTATTCGCCGGATCCGTTCGAGAGAAACCTGGGTCAGTTTCGTGTGATTCCCAACGAAGGAGAACTTTTTTACGGCATCGTGCAGGACGGCAACGATTTTTGGAATGCGACGTTTTTTTGCGGATCGTGCGCTGTAATTCGGCGCGAGGCACTGGATGAGATAGGCGGCATCGCGGTTGAAACAGTGACCGAAGATGCGCACACGTCGCTGCGGATGCAGTCGAATGGCTGGAATACCGCCTACATCAATATTCCTCAGGCTGCTGGGCTAGCCACGGAGCGGCTGTCTGCGCATGTGGGACAGCGCATTCGCTGGGCGCGCGGCATGATCCAGATTCTGCGCATCGACAATCCGCTTTTTGCTCCGAAGCTCAATTTTGCGCAGCGCCTTTGCTACTTCAACGCGATGGCGCACTTTTTGTATGCACTGCCTCGACTCATCTTCCTTACGGCTCCGCTGATCTACCTGCTGCTTTCGCATACAAACGTGCCGGGTTACTGGGCAGCGATTCTGGCGTATGCGCTGCCGCATCTTACGCTTTCGAATATCACGAACTCGCGCATTCAGGGCGCGCATCGCCACTCGTTCTGGAACGAGATCTACGAGACAGTGCTGTCACCGTACATTTTGCTTCCTACTTTGCTGGCTATGATCAATCCGAAGCTGGGCAAATTCAACGTGACCGCGAAGGGCGGCATCGTGAAGCGCAGCTTTTTTGATGTAAGGATCGCGCAGCCATTTATGGTGCTGCTGTTCTTCAACTTTCTGGGCCTGATTGTCGCGATTCCGCGGTTTTTCATCGTGGATAAAGACCGCCCCGGCACGGTGATCATGAATTGCGTCTGGTGCCTGTTCAACATTATTGTCCTAGGCGTTTGTGCCGCTGTGTCGCGAGAGATGCAACAACTGCGCGGTCATGTCCGCATCAAGATTGTGACGCCGGTTACCGTGAAACTGCCTGACGGACGCACAGTACAGGGCGAGACGATCGACCTTTCCACTGGCGGAACAGCTATCCGGCTTATAGAGCCACTCGCAGTCTCTCCCGGGGACCAGGTACGGCTTGTTTTTCCGATGCCTTCAGTTGAAGCCGAACTGCCAGCCATTATCGTCACGGGCGAAGAAGAACTTATCCGGGTCAAATTTGATGAACTCACTATTCCAGAACAGGAAGTACTGACCGTGGTGCTTTATTCGCGCGCCGATACATGGCTGAGCTGGGGTGAGACCCGCGAGGTCGATCAGCCCATGCAGAGTCTCATGCGCATATTTGTCATCTCACTGCAGGGCTTGAAGATTGCATTCCTGAGCCTGTTTTTCAAGGGCAATACGGTCAAGTCAAAATCCAGAGGCAAGGCGAAGCCGTCCTCTAAGGAAAAGACCAGCATTCCGACGGCGCGCGCAGCGCATGTTCTGCTGCAGTTGCTGATTCCGGCGGCGATGCTGGCCTTATTTGCCGGTGCAGGCAAGGCTGCACAAGCTCAGCCGGGAACGATGGGTTACGAGGCACGGCAGGCAATCGCCAAGCAGCCGCCACCACCACCGGGGCAGTTTCGCGACGTTTTCAGCCTGGCGGACATGGGAGCGGCACCGATTGAACTGCACGGAATCGACAGCCTTCACTCGGTCTTCTTTAGTCTGCGCCCAACCCATGTGGTCAAGGCGGCGAAGATTCACGTCTACTACGCTTTTTCGCCGAGTCTGCTGCCGGAACTCAGCCACATGCAGCTTAGCCTCAACGGCACGCTCTTTGCGACGCTGCCGATTCCGCCGGGGCAGTCGCCGGGCTCAGCAGGCAGGACTGAGGAAGCCGAAATTACGATCCCTGCCGAACTGCTGGTGCGCAGGAATGTTCTCAGCATAGAGTTCATCGGCCACTATGTGCGGGTCTGCGAAGATCCCGCGAACACAACGCTGTGGGCGCGTGTGTTGAATGGCACGTACATGGATTTCTCAGGTGAGGTGCTGCCCCTGGCCGACGATCTGAAGCAGCTACCTATGCCTTTCGTCGACACAGAGGCCCTCGAAGCACCGCGCATTCCCATTGTCTTTCCGACCGTTCCCTCGGCAAAGGCGATGCAGGCGGCGGGTGTTATTGCTTCCTACTTCGGTATGGAATCGGAAAATCGAGCAGTTCGTTTTCCTACCTCGATTGGGGTGGTGCCTCCGGGCAATGTTGTGATTGTGGTGGAGAGTCCTCTGAACATGCCGGGTGGCTTGAACATGGGGACAATCGGTGCTCCAACGGTCGCAGTGCGCCCCAATCCCAGCGATTCGTTCGGTAAGGTGCTGGTCATCGCGGGCCAGGATGCCGATCAAACTTTGATCGCGGCGCAGGCTGTGGCCTTACATTCGGATCTGCTGCAGGGGCAGGCGTCGACAATCGATAACTTCAAGTTGCCGGATTCTCCGGCGGTGGATGTGGCTCCGCGATGGGCACGGACCGACGGGACGATTGCCTTGTGGGACTATGCGAGCGTGGATTCACTGCAGGGTGACGGCTCAGTTCCGATCAACGTGTACTTTCGCGTTCCGCCCGATATCTATTACAGCGAGCGGAAGCCCAATTCCAAGCTGCGCCTGATCTATCGCTACAACTCCATTCCGATAGGGCCTATTTCGAGCATTCAGGTGCGGGTCAATAATGCTTTTCTTGGCTCGCTGCCGCTCATACCGGGCTCAGAGCCTTCGCGGGTTATCAAGACGGATGTTCCAGTACCGGTAATCAACCTGCGGCCGTTTTCGAATTCGCTGTCTTTCGATTTCACGTTTCAACTGGTCAAGAAGGGCGGCTGCACCGACACCACGCCGCCGAACATGCAGGGTGCTGTGCTTCGGGACTCGTTTCTGGACCTGAGCGGTTATCCGCATTACGCGCAGATGCCGAACCTGGAGATCTTCGCGAATGCGGGCTTTCCCTTTACGCAACGTGCCGATTTGAGCGAGACGACGGTGATTCTGCCGTCTTTGCCTACGGCGCAGGAATTGGAACTCTTTCTGACGCTGATGGGCCACTTCGGGCGGCAGACGGGACTGCCGGTTTTTCGCGTCAGGGTGGATGGCGCCGATGCGATGAAGCAAGGCGCGGCGACGGATTTTCTGGTGCTGGGCACTGGTGATGATCAGCCGGGGTTCGACAAGCTGGGTAGTAATCTTCCGGTTAACGTTCGAGGCGGACAGGTGCAGGTGAAGGATACGGATAGCCTCTTCTGGCTGCCGCACCATGCGTGGTGGAAGATTCCTACCGGGGAACATACGGAGTCAGGTGAACTGACAGCGTCCGGCACGCCGGACTCGGTTATTGAGGGAATCGAATCGCCATATTTGCCGGGGCGTAGCATTGTGGTTATCAATGTGAAGGATGCCGCCACGTATGACAACTTTCTCACGACGTTTCTCAAGGTGCAGCAGGCGAGCGATGTCAACGGGACTGTTTCGGTGCTGCATGGATCGTTGTTTCAGTCCTTTCGTATCGGTGGCGGCTCGTATCACATCGGCACATTGCCGCTGTGGACGCGTCTGACAATCTGGTTCACCGAAGTGCCCTGGCTGGCAGCGGGGATGGCGGGCGGACTTGCGTTTCTGCTGGCTATCTGGGTGCGCATCTGGCTTCGCACGCATGCGCGAAAGCGCCTGCAGTTGGATGACAAATGAAATGGAGAACGAGGCGACTGAGTTCGAGGATGGGCGTGTTTGCATTGCTGGGCCTACTACTGGGAGTGGGTCAAAGCAATGCGCAGCAGACGGATCACGCCCAGCTGTGGCAGGCCTATGCCGCCAAATTTATCAGTGCTGACGGGCGAGTCGTCGATCCGCTGGTTGGTGGATGGACGACTTCAGAAGGGCAGAGCTATGCGTTGTTCTTCGCCCTGGTCAACAACGATCGCGCTCGCTTTGTGAAGCTTTTGGCGTGGACGGAAAGCAATCTTGCGGGTGGGGACCTAGGTGCGCATCTGCCGGCATGGAGCTGGGGAAAGGGGAAAGACGGGCGCTGGGGCGTTCTGGACCCTAATTCTGCTTCGGACTCAGATCTGTGGATTGCGTATGACCTGATCGAAGCCGGCAGACTCTGGGACGACGCGAAGTATGCAAAGCTCGGGCGGCGGCTAGCGGAGACGATTGCGCAGCGTGAAACGGCGAATATACCGGGCCTTGGGCAGATGCTGCTGCCGGGCCCAACTGAGTTGTTTCATCATTCGGACTCATGGACGCTTAACCCGAGCTACATACCGCTTTTTCTGCTGAATCGGTTGACGGTGGTGAGCCCTGCTGGTCCCTGGGCTAATATTGCCGCTACGTTGCCACCTCTGCTTGAGCGCAGCTCGCGCCGGGGTTTCGCGATGGACTGGGTGTGCTACGTCCCGACGGACGGATTCTCGCCCTGCCAGACCAGTGGGCAACCGCCGCCACCAACGGGGAGTTACGACGCTATTCGGGTGTATCTCTGGGCAGGAATGCTGGCGGATGGGAATCCAGCTAAGGCACGACTGCTGAAGGCCCTGCCGGGTATGAATACTTACATGCAGCATTCTGCGGCTCCGCCGGAGAAGATAAGCGCTGATGGAACCGTTCAACCGCAGAATGGGCCGGTCGGATTTTCAGCGGCGTTACTGCCCTATTTAGAGGGCTATTCGAATCGGGCGGCGGTTGCCCAACAGTTGGTGCGCCTGAAATCGCAACTCGATGAAAAATCACATCTGTATGGAAGCAGTCCAACGTATTACGATCAGAACCTGATACTGTTCGGAAGCGGCTGGATTGAGAAGCGCTTTGAGTTTGGAATCCGTGGGGAACTACTAGTACGATGGAGTCGCTGATGTGGCGACGAAAACAGCCGTGGAATTTCCCCCGCCTCGTTGCGTCAGCCGCGAACTCGAACGTGCGTGTGTGCTTGATTCTGCTGTGTGTTGGCGCGGTTTGGTTGCCGCCGGCGGTATTGGCACAGAAACCGGTAGACGCCAAACAAGCGCTGATCGATAAGGCTCAGGCCCTGGAAGCACGCGGGCGGCCTGACATCGCTGTTCAGGTATGGCAGCAGATTCTGCTTTCTGACCCTAACAACCAGATGGCTTTGCAGGGAGTCGCTCGCGACTACCGCCTGAGCGGCAATTCGGCTGCGTCTGATGAAGCGCTGGATAAACTGCGCAAGATCAATCCTAACGATCCCAATATCGGAAAGATTCAGGGACTGACGAGCAATAAGACTCGTGATGTGCGCCTGGGGCAGGCTGGGGCACTGGTTAAGGCCGGCAATCCAGAAGCTGCGATGCGCATCTATCGCGAGTATTACGGTTCGCATCCTCCGGATGGCGACATTGCCCTGGCGTATTACGAAACCCTGTACGCCACTCCGAATGGCAAAGCGGAGGCTTTAAGCGCGATGCGGGCGGCGGCGGCCCGGAATCCTGGTGATCCGCGATTCATTGTTACGCTTGGCCGGATGCTGACCTATGACGCGAAGACCCGCGCCGAGGGTATTCAAATACTCAAGGAGCATTCGGACAACACTGACGCTCAGAATGCGCTACGACAGGCGCTGATCTGGGACTCGGCCAATCCGGCGTCGGCAGCGGCTCTGCGGGAGTACATGAAGAGCCATCCCAGCGATACGGAACTTGGGGAGCGACTTAAGCAGAATGAGGCCAAGCTCAGTGAGATGAACTCCGGGATTGCACGGACGCCTGAGGAGAAGGCGGCTTTCGGAGCACTCAACGCTCATCGGCTAACGGAGGCGGAGAGCCGTTTCCAGGCGATGCTCGACAAGAATCCCAACGATGCGCGAGCTGCGGCAGGTATGGGCTTTCTGCGCATGCAGCAGAAGAATTTTGACGCGGCTATCAGCTATCTAGGCCAGGCAGAGCGAAACGGCTTTCGCGACCGGTCTGTGGTTGAAGGACTGGCGACCTCGAAATTCTGGCATGTGATGGGCGAAGCGTCGCTGTCGATGGACGTAAACCAGCTGGACACAGCAGCGCTGAAATATAAAGAGGCGCTAGAGATGCGTCCGCGGAGCCCTGAGGCATTGAATGGGCTGGCCGGGGTGTACAGCAAGGCGCAGCGATACGGCGACGCCACAACCATCTATCAGCAGATTCTTCGGAGTCAGCCGAACTCGGCGGACGCATGGCGGGGACTCTTTCTTTCAACGGCACGCGATCATCAGAATTCGCAAGCCATTGCGGTTGCCGGCCGGATGCCGGCGTCGGTCAAGTCAAGCCTGAATCGGGATCCGGAGTACTTGCAATCGCTGGCGAGCGTTTACCAGGCCGAGGGGCGCGATGGCGATGCGCAGAGGGTTTTGGCCCAGGCTCTGGCTTTGCCATTTCCTAACAACGGCGCGGAACTCAAGGCCGGGACGAGGCTGCAGTATGCGGGAATCCTGATGCAGGCAAAGCGCTACGATCAGGCTGCGACTTTGTATAAGCAAGCGCTGAACGAGGACACAAGCAGCCTGCCGGCTTGGATGGGCCTGGTGACTGCGGAACATGAGTTGCAGCACGACGCGGACGCCATTGCGCTGGTGGAGAAGATGCCGCCAGACACATACGAGACGGCACTGGGCGATGCTGGGTTCCTTACGATGCTCGGATCGATTTATGCACAATCGAACCAGTTTGAGATTGCACAGAGCCTGTTGGAGCGCGCGGTCAAGATTCAAGGGCAGGCAGGAGGCGCGGCAGCGCTGGGAGTCCAGACTCAACTGGCAGCGATCTATCTGCAGAGCAATAACACGGCTCAGGCTTACGCACTCTACCACCAGATTCTTGCGGCGCATCCAGACAATGTGGATGCGTGGCGCGGGCTAATTGGGGCGCTGCAAGCGACTAATCGGAACGCAGAAGCCTTGCAGGAACTCAGTCTCATTCCACCGGCGGTGCGGCAGCAGCTTGAGACCGATGTTCAGTTCATGCAGAGCGAGGCCAGCGTTTACGCTGCTACCGGTGATACGGCGAACGCTATTGTGTTGTTCAATCGCGTGCAGAAGCACTATGCGGCGATACAACAGGCGCCGCCTGCCGATGTGGAGATTCAGGGCGCGTACCTGCTTTACAACACGTTCAATGACCGCGAACTTTACCAGGCGCTGATGCGGCTCGGCGCACGTCAGGACCTGACGAACGTTCAGCGCGAAACGATTCAGGGCCTGTGGGCGAACTGGAGTGTGCGCCGCTCGGCGACTGCTTTTGATGCCAGCAATACGGCTCGCGCCATCGACATTCTTGACGCAGCGGCGCAGGCTTTTCCCGACAACATGAATGTCCGAAAAGCGGTTGCCGGCGGTTATCTGCGAGCGGGAAAGACGAAGGAAGCGTTGGCGATTTTCAAGTCTGTGGACTTTCAGGATGCGACGGCGTCGGATTTTCAAGGCGCCATCGGTGCGGCGTTGGCTGCCAACGACAAGGCCCAAGCCGAACTCTGGCTGCGCCAGGCGCTTGATCGCTACCCGCGCGATGCGGCGATTCTGGCTTCAGCAGCACGCTTTGAGCAGGCTAGGGGCGACAACGCACGCGCTGCTGAATACTGGCGTGCTTCTCTTGCGGCAATGCCCGAGGTGAGTCCTACGGACAGGCTTGCGCACGAACTGGTACATCCGGAACAGATGAAGCCGAACCAGCGCGCTGCTACACCGAACGATCTGGCTCACTTGCTGAATCCGGATGTAGATCCTAGTGGGCGGGCCGAGAAGTCCAAGCTGCCGCCGCTGCCTTCATATGGTCGTGATCCCTATTCGCCGCGAGCGCCGGTGGTTGTGACTCCGCAATCCGGCACTTCTCTGCCTGGAACGCTGCCCGGGACGTCCACTACGGTCCCTTCCGGTAATCAGCCGGTGTATCAGGTGCCGACGACCACTGCGCCACTGCCTGCATCGCAGCTGAACCCGATAGGGCCGAGCGGTCCGACTGGCGCGGTGGCTCCTCAGTCGAATCCGCTACCTGTAAGGCCGATGCCGCCGCAGACGCACCAAGCCGTCAAGCGGAAAGAGCCAAACCGCGGCTATGAGGGCCAGATGCATCTGCCTGCGGCAGAGCAGAGCGTTACAAGCGCGGATGCGGATGCTCAGCTTTCGCCTCGAGCCAGTTCGCAGAACAGTCAACAACCGAAGGTTCGGACAGTCCAGCCTCAGACGGTTCCGCAGAGCTATCCGGCTCCGCCTCCGGTACAGTCGAATTCTTCCAGAACGGTGCTTCAAAGCCAGAACACGGGCCGGATGGCTGATGTTTCCTCGTATTCCGGGTTGCGGCTGTCTGCGCAGCCGATGAACCCGCTGGCTTCGCAGGCGCAGGCACTGTTTGCCGGGGAGACGGACGGGCAGCTTACGCAGGGTTTTTCGATACATTACCTGTCCAATGCGGTTGGCGCATCGGGGCCTGATTCACTCGCTAACGCGTCTCCGAACAGTAATTCGACGGCTGGGACTGTGAGCAATGTTCAGTACACGCCATCGATCCGGCGATTATCAAGCACATGCACGCCATTAAGGAACTGGCCGCCGGCTCCTAAATAAAACCCTGAATTCAGATCGCCACGCGCAAACTGGATATTCGCCGAATTGGCAATCACTCCGCCCCAGACATTTCCTGGAAAGAACGCAGTCGCCGAATAAGGATCACGCAATCCGGCATAGGAAAGCTGCGTGTCCTTCACAGAATCGCGATTCACCGAAAAGGTAAACGGACCCCTGTTCGGACGCCAGCTGGCGCGAGCCGTCCAGTTTGAAACCAGAAACCCATAAGGCGTATATCCGCCGGCAATCGCCAGATTGGCAAAGGTAAGCTGCGCCTCTCCTGCAATGCCAGCTGCATTCTGCTGGGGTGGAGGATTCGCAGAAGGATCGTTGACGCCACCATCCGTAGCCGCACCAGTTCCATACGGCGTAGGCACCACCCCGCTCGCCAGCGCCACCACCGCAGTACCATCCGCCTGACCCGAGTCAAGAAAAGCTGGCTTGGCAATAATCGTGATGCGGGCGCTCGTGCCCAAAGGAGCCGACCCTTCAAAAGTCGCTTCCAGCGTGCTCAGTGAATCGTAGCCTGCGGATCCGGTACGGTGCGCGATCATGCCTGTGCCGCCAAGCCACCCGCTGTAGCCGCCTTCGATCTGACGAAGCTGGTTCTCGGCTTCCTCGCGCGGACTGACTGTACTCGGCTGACGATGCGTCAACCGCGCCCACGGACCACGCAGCGGAGGCAGATTGCGCTCCTGCAGTTCCTGATCGCTGAGGCCCGTGCCAGTCGGCTGGACACTACCCGGCGTCTGATCGGCCACCGGCAACTCGGCCGTCGGCTGCTGTTGAGCCTCTGCTGGCGCCGTAACCAGCGTCGGAACAGTAGGGCCAGCCGGAGCAGGCTTGTGCGCTG
>Ga0206958_1179_pt1 | contig 17447 bp, 16 predicted proteins | sample Alteio_BWOrgHeat_33_FD_152968 | JGI IMG/M metagenome (GOLD analysis project Ga0206958, IMG submission 152968) | Enriched cells from forest soil in Barre Woods Harvard Forest LTER site, Petersham, Massachusetts, United States -... | ecosystem: Environmental > Terrestrial > Soil > Temperate forest >... | reverse complement strand
TCTCTTCCTTCTAGTCCAGCGGAGTTCCTTGCGTTTGCGGCAAAGGTCAACGGTTTGGCTTCAGACAATATTGCTCCTTGGCATGTGAAAGCGACTTTCGAATTGCTCGACGACAACGGGAAGGTGACCGAGTCAGGCATTTATGAAGCTTTTTGGAAATCTGACAGCAAGTACAAAGTGAGTTATCAAAGCCCTAACTACTCACGAACGATCTGGGCCAATGACTCTGGTAGTTTTGCTACAACTGATCTCAAATGGCCGGGAGAAATCGAATGGATGATTCGCCGCAGCCTCTTCGACTTGATACCAGAGCCGAGCAATTTTGAATATCTTGATCTGCACTGGAGACAGGCAGCCATAGGAATCACGGTGAACTGCATTGACGCCATCGCAACCTACAGCAATAGAAGGCCTCATAGCGTTCCTCCCTCGTATTGCTTTGAGATTGGAACACCGGTTATTCGGTATGGATCGGAAGTCCGGCAACTCTATCAGGGAGCATTCAGTAACATCGCATCTTTCGGCAGTGCCTACGTAGCAAAGGACGTGCAGCTCATGCGCCAGGGAAAACCCCGCTTCCGTTTGCATTTGGTCACCCTCGAACCCTTTCTCGCAGTCGAAGATGAGCTCTTTGCTCCCGCTGCCACAGCGGTACCGGTATCACGTCGAGTTATCATCGATTCCGACTTGCGGAATATGCATGCAACGAAAAAGGTTGGAATCCCACGCGCGAAGTTTGACGCTTTGAAATCACCGCTGACTCAGGAAGTGATTGTGCAGGTTCTTGTCAATAAAAAAGGAAAGGTCGTGGATGTGCGTCCACTCCAGGCAGACCAGTTCTCACAGTTTCTGGGCATGAGTGCAGCCCGCCTGTGGGAATTCAAGCCTTATTTGGTTCAGGGGCAACCCACGGAATTTTATACAGAGTTGGAGTTCTCTGCGAATTGACCGTGAAAGCTTGTCTTCATGTCGAGCGGCACGCCGACATCCGAGTTGCAGGGAAATAATGTTCCATGGCACATATTGATTGAGAGTGGCTAACCTCTGCCTGCGGCCTTCGCACCCGTACCCACTCGCTGGTCCCTTCCTTGGATGCCTCGGCGCAACACTCTTCTCCTTCGCGTCCAACCGCCAACGCCGTACATCATCCCTTCATAATTCCTCCCTACACTGGCTCGCAAAAGGGAGAACACACGCAAATGCCTGTAGAAATTTCCGAACTGGATGAGATGCAGAAGGAATACAAAACGGCGGTCGAAGAGTGGATTGCCGCCATTCGCCACGAAGAGACCCTGGCCTCGTTAGCCGACCACGCCGTTACCGACATCGATAGCTGGGAAGAGGCTGCAGATGCGGAAGAAGAAGCTCGTGACAAGGCCAAAGATGCCAAGCGGGCGTACGAAGACGCTTTACGCGAAAAATTCTTCCACTTCTAGCGACAGTCCAGAAGAAGCCGCAGCGTGCGCCGTAAAGCCAGGCGCACGCCGATGTCTATTACTGGTTCTCCGCCAGACCTGGCCGGGTAATGAAGACCTGCTGCGGCGAATTCACCTCCGCGCCAGGAACGCTGAGCTTCAGCTTGACGCCTTCTACTGTCGGCTTGCCGTTGAACGCGGTAGCAAAGCTGAGCTCATACTGGTTGCGCAAACGCCGTGTCAGCTCGTCAAGAAATGGCTCAAACGAAACCGGGTTGCCCGTCCCTTGCCAGAAGCTCTTCCCGCCCGTCGCATCCGTAACCTGCACCATCAGGTTCTGCCCGGCATTGTTCTGATACGCGGTGTTGTCCGCAGGTCCGCGGCCGCGCCAGTAGATCGAATAAACCACCAGCCCCGCCTTCACCGAGTCAGCCAGCGCCGCCTGCATATAAGGATTGTTCGGGTCATAGCGCGGGTTGTACTCATCCACTCCGTCGGTCACCATCAGCACCACCCGACGGGCCGCGCCATCGGTCTCCGGCCAGTGTTTAGCCAGGTCCGACAGGCAAAAGTAAGGGCTGCCATTGGAACCCGCCGATCCAGACGGCAGATGTATCCCTCGCACCGCCTGTGCATGATCTGTCGAGGGTGGCGCAGCCATCACAGCCTGTCCAAACTGCATGTAGGCCACGCCAACCCGTGCATTCGGCGGCAGCCGCAGAATGAACTTCTCAATATCGCTCAGTTGGTTACCCAGGCTGCTGCGCGACGAATTATCTATCAGCACGACCAGCTCCAGGTTGTCCCGAGAGCCACTGAGCGCCGTCAGACGTGTGATCGCCGTCTCTTTTCCATTCACCTTGAGTTTTGCATCCTGAACAGAAACCGCGGGCGCCTCGCCCCCATCATGTTTCGGCAGAATCGTAACCACGATCTGCCCTTGACCATCTTTTTCGCCCTGCGCAAAACTCACCGCGGTCATCAGGAGAATCGCTGCCGTCACTCCCAGTACTAATCGGGGTGTTTTCATTTGAGTTACTCCTTCTCTACAGCATTAGACGTCCAGCAGCTTGTATCGACTCAGCGCGACGGCTCGGGGATGAGCCATATGACACGCATTGCACATTGCATGACGACGATTGCGCAACGTCAGACACCGATTGCGCCGCGTTCTGCACAGATTGCGCTGAATCAGACAGCGATTGCCATGAGCCTCATCAGGGGAATGCTCGCGGCTCTGCGATATCCTGAACAACTATGGGGCGCATTCGCATTCTCTCTGACCAGGTGGCCAATCAGATCGCCGCCGGCGAAGTCGTAGACCGTCCCGCTTCAGTCGTCAAAGAGCTGCTCGAGAACGCCCTCGACGCCGGAGCTACACGCATCCGCATTGAGGTCGAAGCAGGCGGACGCAAGCTCATCCGCATCACCGACAACGGCCACGGCATGAACAGCGACGACGCGATGCTGGCATTCGAGCGCCACGCTACCTCCAAGCTCAGAACAGCCGACGACCTGCTCTCGATCGCCACCCTGGGCTTCCGTGGCGAGGCTCTCCCTTCCATCGCTTCCGTCGCCCGCGTCCTCCTTGAGACCCGCGACTGCGACGCCTCGGCCGGAACCAGAATCGAGATCGCAGGCGGCAAAATCCTCCGTATTGAAGACGCCGCCCTGCCCGCAGGCACCTCCATCGCGGTCCAGGACCTCTTCTTCAACACCCCGGCACGCCGCAAATTCCTCCGTGCCGAATCCACCGAGCTCGCCCACGTCACCGCGCTCGTGACCCACTACGCTCTGGTACATCCGGAAAAGCACTTCGAGTTACTCTCCGCGACGCACACGCTGCTTCAAGCTCCGCCCGTAGCCCGAGCCGCCGAGCGCATCTACCAGATCTTCGGCGCGGACACCCTGGGCCAGCTTCTCCCTGTCGCCGCCGAGTCTCCGCTCGAACATCCTGGGCTGCCTGAGCCCCCTCCCTGGAAAAAAGATCCAGATGAGCCGCCACGCCAACCCGGCACTCTGCGCCTGAGCGGCTTCTTTTCCCGGCCGGAGCTTCAGAAGCTCAACCGCAATTCCATCTACATCTTCGTCAACAAGCGCCTCATTCGCGACCGGCTCCTGCTCCACGCCATCAGTGAGGCCTACCGAAACATAATTCCGCCTACGTCGTTCCCTGTCGTACTTCTCTTTTTGGAGATGCCACCCGAGGAAGTGGATGTCAACGTCCATCCTGCCAAAACCGAGGTCCGCTTCCGCCAGCAGAACCGCATCCACGATTTTGTGCGCGATAGCCTGCGCGCCGCCCTTGTCCAGGCCCGGCCCGCTGCCGGCTTTCTCGCCGCCCTGGAGAGTACCGCCGCCGCCTCCCCTTCACTGATTCCCCCGGCAGCCTCACGCCTGCCTGATCAGGCTGAAGGTGTTCCCGCCAATGCGACACCACCTCCAGTCGAGCCAGATTCCGAAGGCGTCTATCCCGCCGATTCGGCTTACCAGTTAACTCCTCCCGTTCCCTCGCCGGAGCTCGGAAATCTTCCGTTCCTGCCCCACGAAAGCCCCGGCCGCTTCGATCCCCGCCAGCACTGGCAGGCCGCCGCAGCCGCCCTGTTCGCTCCCGCTACCGAAACTCTCATTCCCTCATGTGGTGACGAATCGAGCCCGCTTACAACCGATGCCGCGCAAACCGGCGAAGCAACCACGCAGGTCGAACTCCAACGCGAACAGGCCAGCTTGAACAGTCTCGCGTCGCTCAAACCCCTTGGCCAGCTCCGCGACTCCTTCATTCTGGCCGTCGGCGACGATGGCCTGTGGATCATCGACCAGCATGTCGCCCATGAACGCGTCCTCTTTGAAAAAATTCTCGCCAGCCGTGATGTTGAAGCCATCCAGCGCCAGCGTCTGCTCATGCCCCTCCTGGTCGACCTCCAGCCTTGGCAGATGGCAGTTTTTGCCGAAATTTCTGATGAACTCGATCGAAATGGCTTCGAGGCCGATCCTTTTGGCCCTCGAACTCTGGCAGTAAAAGCCGCCCCGATAGGTTTGGAGGGACGTGAACTGGAGCGAATGCTTACGGAAGTGATTGAACAGACAGGTGGTTCCGGCCAGGACACGACCCGCCGTCAGGACCTTGCCACCCTGCGTGGACGCATAGCGGCATCGATCGCATGTCACGCCGCGATCAAGATAAACACCCCGCTGGAATCCCAAAAAATGGATTGGTTACTAAAAGAATTATCAAAAACTGAACATCCGACCAACTGTCCCCATGGCAGACCTATCGCTTTGAGGTATTCTTGGAAAGAGATCCAGCGGGCCTTCCAACGAATCTAGATTCGGGGAAGGTGGCTCTCCAACTCCCAAGGGAGAGGGGTAGCCCGGCAAGTACGCCAGACCGTCCGCGCTGTCTGCTCCACCCCAGCCCGGCATTTCTCCGGCCCCCCTTTCGGAGAACTGACTTTCACCGGAAACTGGATAAAGCAGCTTTGAGCGCGAACGGTTCAGCCTGGAAATGAGGTAACTCTTTGACAGCAGAGCAGTTAGAAGCAGCGCGCGCCGAACGGATGCGCCAAAACGGACATGGGGCCATTACGATCGAGGATGTCCGTACCTGGATCGAGGAGACGGGACTTTGTATTTTCCTCCCTCGTTCTGCGCAGGCAGGATTCACCGCTCCTACCTTTGTTGAGGCCGTCGCAGGCCGGCGAACTACAGAACCTACCCTGGAATTGATTGGGGCCGCCGAGTCCTTGCTGGTCCGCCTTGAAGCAGAAGGCGTTGCCGTCCGGCTTAGTCTTTCCGGTCAGCCCGGCGATCAGCCTGATTATGTCGTCGCCGGATGGGTACTTCCCTACATTTATGCCCTGCGCGGAGATCGCGACTGGCGGCGCTCGCCCCAGCTCACCGGCTCGCGTCAGGTATCGCCTCTCGCAGTGCAGGCAGCCAAGCAGTTGGAAACAGCGAATCTAAACGCTGCGCAGATTCGCGATGCCCTGGGCCGCGAAACTACTGAGACTGCCGTGCTACGCGCCCTCCACGAGCTCTGGAGGCAGTTGCGCGTCATTCCCGTTGTGCCTGAGGTCGCAAAACCGGCGATCTGGCAGCCCCTGCGCCAGCGTTTCCAGAAAGCGATCGCCGAGGGTGCCTCCACCTCACAGGTGACAGCCATCTCGGTGCTCGCCTCTATCTATCTGCAGGCCGTCATCGCCGCCTCCATGGAAGACGTCGAGATGTTCCTCTCGCCGCTCACCTCGCGTAGCAAGATTCGCGAAGTGGTTCGCGGTCTGGCCGCTACCCGTCAGGTACACAGCACCACAATCGGTCACGGACCGATGTACTACGTTGCCGGCACGCTCCCTGAATTCCCGGCGACGCCCAGCTATCAGTCCAGCGCGACTCAGTCTTCATACCGCAGCTCTGGCTATCGCACGCCCTCCTATTTGGATGATTATTCCGATTCCAACCTCGATGATTTGAGTTATTCGGGACCGCGTAATTCTGCGCCAGTTCAACTTTCGACAAAAGAAGAAGATTCAACCGCGGATATCGCAGCGAGCACCGCAAACGGCAATCTAAAACCAACGGCGCCGCTACACGCAGCTTCGGCTCACGCAGCACCAGCGCACAGGGCGGCTGAACCTGTTCTTGCGCGACGCAAGCCTGCTCCGCGCAGCGTCACCGGCAACGGCGCTTCAAGCGGCAAAGCAGCCACATCGCCACGTCCGCGTGCAGGCAAAGCCTCTGGCACGGCTCATCCACATCCCAGAGAACGCAGCCGCACAGCAACTGGCTCCCCCGCTGCACGGAGCCGGAATGCCAGCTTCAGCAACGGAAACGGCCGCGTTGCCAGCGGCAGCAATGGCCATCATTCTGCGAAACCGGCTGCCCCAGCGAAAAACGGCGCGCACAAGTCTTCGAAGCCCGCGCACGGGACACACGGGACATGGAGTCATGCCGCTGGCAACGGCGGCGCTTCAAACGGCTCAAAGCCGGCCAACGGCGCTCGGTCCAACCGGCCCAGCAACCGGCCTGAAAGTCGGTCAACTAGCCGCACTGCTCCTGCTGTTCGTGGACGTTCCACCTCCAACGGATCAGGCCACGCCTCCGCCACTCCTAACAGGAATGGTGTGAAGCCGGTAAGTTCCAACGGCACGCGCAGTGAATCGCGCAATCGCGCTGGCTCGGCGCGCCCGGTCTCCAAGACCGCCTCGCGCCCTGCGACTCGTTCGCGAGCGGTCGAGTCGACAAAGCGTGAACCGGCCGCCTCCAAGCGATACAGCTTCGCCGGTCAAGCCAAACAGGCGCCCAAGTCCGCCTCCAAGCGGCCTTCAACTGGTCGGCCTGCTTCGGCGTCCTCACGTTCGTCGCGGCCGGCTCCAACCAAACGCCGCGGATGACCGTCGAAGGCATGCAAGTCCGTACTGCCTCTGAACCCTCCACTTCCACAACTCGCCGGCCCATCATCGCAATTGATGGGCCGGCGGGCGCGGGTAAAAGCACCGTAGCCCGGCACCTGGCCCGTTATTTCGGACTGCTCAATCTTGAAACAGGCGCCATGTATCGGGCCTTTGCTCTCAAGGCGCTCGACGCAGGCCTCAATCTTGAAGATCAGGCAGCTCTGCTTGCTCTTTCAACTCAGACTTCAATCACGCTGGAACCAACCTCCACAGGCAACCGCGTCCTGCTCGACGGCGCCGATGTAACCACGCTGCTCCGCAACCCTCGCGTCTCAGATGCCGCGTCGCGTGTCAGCGTGCACCCTCCGATTCGTGCATGGATGGTCGCCTTGCAGCAGGCGCTTGGCGCATCTGGCGGCATCGTCATGGAAGGCCGCGATATCGGCACCGTCGTCTTTCCTCATGCCGACGTGAAGATCTTCCTCGACGCTGCACCGGAAGTCCGGGGTTTGCGCCGCTTCGACCAGACAGCCTTAAACGATACTTCAACCCAGAACGACAAAACAGCCCTGGCCGACACCACTCAGCCTGAAGAAATCGTCCGCGAGCTACGCGCCCGAGATGAGCGTGACCGCAATCGTGCTGATTCACCCCTTAAAGCTGCAGCCGATGCCGTCCTGCTCAACTCTACCCACCTGACCCTGGACGAGGTGGTAGCCCGGGCTGAAGCCATCGTTATCCAGAAGCTCGGCCCGGAGATTGGGATCCCATTGCAATCGCAATCCCGCTAAGGCGACAATCATCGCGCAACCCAGGGGGCCACGCTGTGAAACCCAAGCGCGTACTGCTTGCAGCCTTGGCTGCCATCTTCTTGTGGCACTTTATCCAGCTTGCCTCTCCACAGTCGAGTCCAGTGCCTGGGACATTGAACGGTACCGTAGTTTATGGCTACGATGGCGCGCCTATCCGCATGACAAGCATTTGGATTCACGAGCAATTGGGAAAAGCGAACTTCGCTACACAGGCTGACTCTTCCGGATCTTTTTCGATTCAACTCCCGGCAGGCCATTATTTCGTCTTGGTAGGAAGTCCGGGATTTGCCCCTTATTCCACGACGGTCTGGATAAAGGCTGGCAAACTAAAAAAGCTCGCAGTGCGGCTGAGAGCGGATTCAGCGATTTTGCAGAACAATTGAGATCGAAAAGTAGAAGGCCGAAACACCTCTGGCGAAGTGTTCCGGCCTTGTTCCTGCTGACGTCGAACTGGCGCTACTGAGCTACCGTCGCCGGAGTCTCGCTCGTAGAGCTCTTCAAATGCGGCACAGCCGGAGCCTTCGGAGTAGCTGGCGGTGCCGGAGCCTTCGGAGTAGCTGGCGGTGCCGGAGCCTTCGGAGCAGCTGGCGGTGCCGGAGGAGCAGGTGGTTCGTCGCCCTTGCGAATCCGCAGATCAGCATGCTCAGTAGAGATGGTGAGGCGCGGGCCACCCTTACCGATCGTGCCACTCATCGTCTTGTCTTCATCGCCGCCGATCACGAGCGGGAAATCCGACACGATATCGCCGTTGTGAGTCCGCGCATCAACGGTGGCATTTGCGCCCGGCGGCAGCGCGATCTCTACATCGCCCTTCTGGTTCTTCACCTCAACCGCATAGGAACCTGCCATCCCAAGTTCCACGCGCCCGTCTCTGTCCTCGATATGAGAATCGCCAAAGACCTGGCTCATCTCAATATCCTTGGAGTGCGTCACCACACGTACTGGGCCGACCACCTGAGTAGCGTGTAGCGAATCCCCGTTGAGCGACATGTCCCCGGGCAATCGTGCAATTTCCAGATCCGTCCGTGAAGTGTGGAAGTGAACCGACTGATCGGCTCGCTCGAGGTGCGTGTCGCCGGTATAGTCGCCCTGCAGCATCACCTTTCCGTGGATGTCGGAGAGGGTCAGATCGCCGCCATTGCCTTCAACCGTTACGTCTCCGCCAATATCGTGCGCGGAGAAGTCTCCATTGTTGGCCATGTGCGCGTGGACATGCCCCTGAATTCCGGTAGCCTCCATATCGCCATGTTGCAGCTCGGCATCTACATTGCCTGTTAGTCCCGCTACGGTTAGACCACCGTGACCGGTGGTCACATTTACTGACGCCGATTTGGGTACGGTAATCGTCAGGTTGGTACGGCCGCTCTTGTTTCCGTCCACCTTCACCAGCACCGAATTGCCGCTCACCGTCACATGCGCTTGCTGAGCGTCGAAGATCTTTTTTGCCGACTCATCTGAACTCGCATAAGCGACCTGATGCGCACGCACACCGATATTCGGGCCATCCGCCACAGAGATGCTCACATCGCCACGTGGATTTTGAATCGCAATCTGAGCGTTGGCAGGAATCTCTGTATCCAGCACCGACTGGTCAAGATCGTGTTGCGGCTCGCCGAATGCGTTGAAGAAGTTGTCATTGTCATCGCCAAACTGAGCCCTCAGCGGACCCCAGTAGTGATGCCATCCAGCTCCGCCTGTCACCAGAATGATGACCAGCACCATCAGCCAGATATAGCCACCAAAGTGACGCGCAGGAGGATTCTCACGGCGCAGATCGATAGCCCATTCAGCAAGGGCAATCAGCCCCAGACCAATCAGCAACATCGGCCACCAGTGATCGACTACCGTCCAGAACATGTCTGCGTCAAGGTGTCCGGTAATCAGCAACAGGGCAATGATGCCGACTACGATCAGGACGATTGGACCAGCCACGGATGGCACCCGAGCCGCACGGCTCTGGGCGCGCATGGCATCGCGCTGCATCTTCCAGGCGTCGCGTTGTGCACGCCATGCGGCGCGGTTCTGTTCCTTCTGATAGCGCCAGTAATCACGCGGGTTGGCGCCATAAGGTACGCCATACGGCGGTACACCGGGAGGCGGCCCAGGCGGGCGCCCGGGAGGAATACCACCAGGACTGCCGGGAGGATTTCCAGGAGGAGGCATGCTGGCCATTAGCGTCCCTCCTCATCCCAGCTTTTGCGGGGCTCTTTTGTGAGACTTTCGACATCGTTACTCGCCGGCACAATACTTGTCGACGATGACTCCGGAGCAGGAGGCGCGGCAACAGGCGGCGCATAGCCGGCCTGCGCAGCATAGCCGGTCCCATATTCGCTTCCTGGATAGCCCGTTCCATAGGGATAACCAGACGATGGCGCTGACGGCATCGACGCTCGTTCGGCCAGTGCAAGTACTCCGAGGAGGATCAGGTACAGCGGCCAGAAATGCCAGAAGTGCAATACACCGGCCTGATCGAGCAGGGCCAGTATGCCCGTGAGAAGCAGCAGTGACGGCCAGCGCAACCGGTGAATAATCATGTAGCGGTTCATTTGGGACCTCCTTGTGTGTAACCAACACGGCGCACGATCATCCATACGCCAAATCCAATCAGCAATACAGGCCACGCGTAGTGAAAAAGGTGGCTGACAAATCCCATCGTCTTCAACAGAAACATGAGGCCCAGAACGATGAGCACTACTGCCCATACCGGCTCACGGCCGCGCCAGCCATACGGTGGCGTCGGCGGAGCAGGCGGCATAGGCGGAACCGGGGGAACATACCCCGGCGGATAGCTCCCCGCATAGGGGTCGCTGTAAGGTGGGGCGTTGTAGGGCGGAGTGGTATAGCCCTGCGCAGGATTTGCACTCGGAGCGGAGCTCCACGAGCTCGTATACGGCACGCTGTAAGACGCTTCTGCTCCTGTCGCACCGGCAGCAGGATCGGCCCCGGCAGGATTAGGCGCGAAACCACCGGGCGGCGGAGGCGGAGTCTGTCCGGGCTGCACATTCGGCGGCCGATTCGATGACCCCAGGTTCAGCCAGCTTCCCAGTTCGTTCAACCCAAATGGGTCGGGCAACGGCAGTCCATCCCGACGCGCCTTGGCTGTATGAAACGCCTCGAACGACTGGTACAGCACCCACGCGCCAATGAAGATCCCGAAGACGCCATAGTTCTCAGTGATCGAGACCAGTACGGCAAAGATCACCACATGAATCAGCCCCTTGAAGAGCTGTCCGTTGTACATCGCGCCGACGCCCGGGATCAGCCCCAGTACCGCCGCAACAGAGGGGTTCGGTGTCCCCCGCGGAGAAATCACAAATGCCTGCGCCTGCTGCCAGTAGGCCTGACTCTGATCAGCCCCGCCGGAAGCGAAGCACGTCTCGCAAAAAACCTGACCGCTGGCTGTCGTGCGCACACAATTTGCGCACAGACCCTTGCCGCAGTTCTGGCAAAAAGATTGAACATCCACTCCGGGATGATTTACACATTGCATGGCTTGCTCCCTTCACGCACTGCCTTCATGCCTTTCACGACCACTTCAGTTCTGAGCAAACCAGATTCTGCAACATCTTCGTCCGTGTTTTCCTTGCTCCTGAGTTGTAGGCCTGGCAGCGGTTCAAGCCGAGCCTCCAATGTGTCGCCGCCCCACAACGAGGCCGGTGGGTTCACCGTCTGTTGTGGAGCATCCTTAGGGTTCAGTTGCGTCCCGCCGTCTTTGTGATGTGTCTGGCCTTCGCCGCCATTAGGCTGGGCCTGCTGCTGCTTCTGCTGGCGTTGCGCGTCTGTTGTACGGCGTAACTCGCGCATCCGTGACTCCACCTCGTATACAAACCGCAGATGATCGTAATAGCGAATGATTGGCGTCGAAGCCGTCATAATCCGCTTTTCCAGCAATGACCGTACTGTTCCAGGCCGCAGATCTACTGTCTTGAATCCGTCAAACCGCACCCCAACCATGCTTAACGTCAAAGCAATCGAAAAGAAGGCCATCGCCGCAGTCATCAATAGTCGAGGCTCAGCAAAGCGACGCATCCTCGCGGCAAATCCAGGCCGCTGCCGCACCAGTGGCATGGCCAGCACATTGCCCGTTCCCGCACCCACGCCAGCCACCGCAAGCTTGCCTGCGTTCAACGAGCCATTGGCTAGAACATCACCCAATCCATGGCCGGTTTCACTCAGGATCCTGTCCAGCAGAAACTCGGGAACCTCGGGCTCAGGGGCCAGAAATTCAAGCCACTCCTGACCTCGCCTCGCCTCCTCAAACAACGCCGTGCACGCCGCGCAGCTAGCCATGTGGGTGGAGAAGACAGCCTCATCCTCCGGCCGCAACAGCCCGTCCAGCGCATCCGCCAGCAGTGTCTCCCACTGCCCGCAGGCCGGCGAGTTCGGAATGTTCACGCGGGGCTTGTCTCGCTCTGCCATGGTTACATCACCTCCCTTTTGTTACGCTCCAGCAGCCGCGCAAGTTCCGCGCGACCCCGGCTGATCCTGGACTTGACCGTTCCTTCCGGAATTCCAAGCACCTGGGCAATCTCTTTGTAGTCCATATCCTGCAGATCACGCAGAATAACCGCCTCTCGCAGTTCTGGGGAAACCTGGGCCAGCGCCCCCTGCACCATTTTTTCCAGCTCCCTGCGAGTTGCCTGGTCGTGCTGTGTCGGTCCTTTGGACTCAAGCCGGTCAATCTGAAGCAACGGCCGCGATTCCCCGCCTTCGTCCCATCCCTCGTCCAATGATCCTGTGATGCGCAGATTGCGCGTCCTGCGGAAGTGATCCACGAGCAGGTTGCGCGTAAGTGTCGTGATCCACACCTGCAGACTGCCGCGCTCTGCGTCGAAGCTGGTCAGATTGCCATAGATCTTGAGGAAGACTTCCTGTGTCAGGTCCTCCGCATCCGTCCCGGAACCAGTAAACCGATAGCACAGCGCGTAGACACGACGGTGATGCGCCCGAACCAGTTCGGTCCAGGCTGGTGATTCACCGGAGAGGCACCGGCGCACGACTTCCGACCAGTCGAGTTCCACCTGTGCACCCACCTCCGGGCTCTTTCCAATCGCAATATGGCCGGGAACCGCCTGCCGCACGACCGGCTGACCCGCATCCGACTGCCGGGGGGCCAGCATCCGTTCCTTTGGTCCGACTGCGGGACGCTGTGCGGAAATCGACGCCGTCCGAATCCTGGGTCGGGTGGGCATCGCGATCCCTGCGTCAAACCAGCTTATTGTACCTGCGCAAGCCATACCAAGCTGTACGGAGAGGAGATGCAGTTAGTTCCATCGTCCAATCCACCTCCTTCAATCGCCGCAGCAAACAAAAGGGAAGAGCGCAACGCCCTCCCCTTTCGTGTCCATTTCATCTAAATTTGTTGGCTTCCGGCCGTTTTCTCAGTACCGCTCCTGAAACTCCGGCTCGACAGGGTTCTCAAACAGCGACCGGTCACGCGTCACAATGGTCAGCCCCGACGGCGTCACGAAATATCGCCGTTTATCCTCGACTGCGTCGTACCCGATCACCGTACCCTCGGGAATCTCCACATCGCGATCGATGATCGCCCGCCGGATGCGGCAGTGCCGCCCGATATTCACATGGCTAAAAATGATGCTCGAGTCCACGCTGGAGTACGAGTTTACCCTCACATCCTGGGACAGTACTGAATTCATCACCTCGGCGCCCGAAATGATTACGCCCGCCGAAATCACGGAGTTCACGGCCTTGCCCGTTCTACCCGGCTCGCCGAAGACAAACTTCGCTGGCGGATACTGCCGCACTCGCGTTCGCATCGGCCAGTGCTTGTCATACAGGTTGAATGTCGGCGAAACGGAGCACAGATCCATATTCGCGTCATAATACGAGTCCAGGGTCCCCACATCGCGCCAGTAGAGAGCCTGTTGCCGATTCTCGTCCACGAAGTTGTAGGCCACCATCTTCTTCTTGCCCAGGAGGCTGGGCAGAATGTTGTGGCCAAAATCGTGCTTGGAGTGAGGATCTTCGGCGTCCGCTATCAATTCCTTCAACAGCGTCTCAGTATTGAAGATGTAAATGCCCATCGACGCATCTACAGAATTGGGATTGAACGGCGACCGGAATGAGGTCGATTTCGGCTTCTCTTCAAAGCCCAGAATCTCTCCGTTCTGTCCCACTTCCACCACCCCAAAACGCGAAACCTCATCTGGAGCGATAGGCAACGTAGCCAGCGTCACCTCCGCGCCAGTATCCTTGTGGTGCTCGAGCATCCGGCTGTAATCCATCTTGTAGATGTGGTCGCCGGAGAGAATGATGACGTGGCTCGGCTGCTCGGAACCGATCGAGTAGATGTTCTGGTACACCGCATCGGCAGTACCCATGTACCAGTTGGCTCCGGTTCGCTGCATCGGCGGCATAATCTCAAAAAACTCGCCTAGCTCCTGCGCCACAATGCCCGTCCACCCTTCGCGGATGTGACGATTCAGGCTCAGAGCCTTGTACTGCGTCATGATGTAGACCCTGCGCAGTCCCGAATTGATGCAGTTCGACAGCGTGATATCAATGATGCGGTAATGCCCGCCAAATGGAACGGCAGGCTTGGCGCGATCGCGCGTCAGCGGAAAAAGCCGTTCACCGGCGCCGCCAGCCAGAAGCACTCCTAGGGTATCTTTCATCTCTCTATCAACTCCCCATTTCGCGCGTAACGTTCGTCAGATTCCGAAGCATGAAACCGCATTCCATCTCGCGGTACTGCATGTTCTCAGGCGCCGCAAAAGGTGCATGAGCTACCAGACGGGCGAGAATACCACAGCAGCGTTACAGCTGTTGAGGCAAAATGCACAACGGTGTGTCTGGATCGAGACTGCGGAGAGATCTGAACCGGGCAACGGTCAATTCGGGAGTTTAACTCGACAGCAGCAAGCCTATGCGTCCGCTTCGTCTTGCTCTTCGCCCTCGACCGAGATGCGGAGTGATTTGAGAAAGTTCACATCGTGCGAGGTAAACGGGCCGCCCTCATCTTCCTGTGCATCCCGCTGAGCCGAAGTTTCATCGGCATCTTCGCTTACGTCATTCAGACCGATAGTCGCCTCCAGCATCAACATCACGTCAAAGCCATGACGGCGAATATTCTGCACGACCCCAGCAATTTGTTCTGATTCGATGACGGACTCGTGAATGGCCTCTCCAAGCTGCTGGATCAGGTCACGCAAGCGTGGGTTCATGATTCCTCCGGCATGGTCTTCGCCCTGATGCAAGCCCAAAAGGGCAGCGAGCACCAGCCCGGGGACGGCCAATATCTTTCTACCTTACTTCCGACGCGCAACCTCGGCAACTGGGTAGCAGGCAAAATGTGGGGAAAAGACTTCCGCTTTCCGCGCTGCTAAACTCAGATGCGGATGAATGCGAACGAGTTTGGCAAGAGATTGGGCATCGGAGTACGCGTCGCTGGACGTATCGCACAGCAGCGAGCCCAGCAGTCAAACCAGGCCCAATCCAACCAGACTCGACCAGCTTCAACTGAATCCCCACAGACAGGCCCGCGCGGCGTAGTCCTCCCTCCCTCCACCAATTTCACGGCCAGCGCCGGCAAGGTCGCGGCCCAGACGGGCAAGGTAGGCCGGGCGGCCGGGCAGGGCATTGGCGGATTTCTACGCCCCTTTCGCCGCGTAGGCGGCATCCTGTGGCTTGAAGTGACGGGATTCTTCTTCGGCCTCTTCGCCATCTATTTCGCCAGCGACCTCTGGCGCACCCGCCTGAGCTATGCAAGCGGCCCTCAGCATCAACGCTTTCTGATCGCTGCAGGAATGACGGCTGTCTTCGCCTACCTGAGCATCAGCGCCTTCTGGCGCGCGCAAAGACGATAGCCAGGTTCAGAACCGCTGACCCCTCCTTCCGACCAAGAGAACTAGGCCGCCAGAATGCGCACCAGGCACTCCGCCTCGGGAATCGGCGCCTCCGGATTCCAGACCAGCACCTCAGCAATCCCCTGCAGCGCCCCCCAGAAAGCCACAGCAAGCGCCATCGGATCACCCTGTCGAATCTCGCCCCTCTGCTGGCCCAGCATGATCAATGGCACACTCGCCTGAATCGACTTCGAAGCACTCACCTTCTGCCGCACCTCAGCAGGAATCGACTCCAGCGACAAAATCTGGCTGGCCAGCAGGAACAGATACCTGGACGACACATCGCTGAACGAAGTCAGAATCATCTCCGCAATTCGGGCAACGGTTTCAAGCGGCTTCTCCCCGGAAGCGAGTAAATTCACCACCGACTCCACGCCCGATTCCACGATACGGACATGCTCCTCAAGAATCGCCTGCTTGGAAGGAAAGTAGTGAAACATCAGCCCCGGGCTAACGCCAGTTTCTGTAGCGATATCGCGCACCGTCGTACCCGCGTAGCCCTTGTGCACAAACAGCCGCAGGCTCACTTCGAGAAGTTTCTTCCGTGTCCGCTCGCTCTGCTGCCGCCTGTTATTCCGCTGCTGCTTCTCCGCCAGTTTTGTCTCGCTCAAGCCAAAGCCCTTCTATCGACCAGCATCACATAACAGAGCGGGCTCATGAAAACGGCAACGTAAATCAGATAAATCCACGGGAACTGCACGACATAGAAATCATGCGGACTCAACGAAATCGGATTCTTGATCAGCACAAACCCCACAAAATCAACCGGCAACGCCACCGCAAGCCAGAACACCCCCAGCCGCAGCGCCTCCTGACGCACCGTCAGCATACCCGACGGTCTCCGGAAATAGAGCCAGCTGAAAACTCCCCAGACAAGCAGGTTCAACACCTGCAAAAACTGCTCTGCAATCAGATAAGCCTGGTTCTTCATCGGTTCCGCGGTCTCCGGGTAATGGCCAGCCGCGCCAATGCCCATCGACAGAGCCGTCCCCAGAATCGTCACCGCCACATATGCCAGCAGGAACATCACCATCGCCCGCCCAAGCTTCAATCCTCGCTTCGTATCCTCAGTCATTGACTTATCTCCAATTAATTGATCAAACATTTGTTCAATTAAATTACCTCCAATTCATTTCTGAAGTCAAATCGTTGCCACTGGTAAACTCAAACTTCGCCGGAGACACATCGCTTGCCTGATGAACGAAAACCCGTGTACACCCAGGCAGATGTTGACCAAACCCGATCAGCCACCGAGTCTACCCCCGGCGAATACCCCTACACCCGGGGCATCCAGCGTGACATGTACCGCGGCCGTCTCTGGACGATGCGCCAGTACGCCGGTATGGGCGACGCCGAAGAGTCGAACAAGCGTTATCACTACCTGCTCGCCCACGGGACCAGCGGCCTGAGCGTCGCTTTCGACCTGCCAACCCAAACCGGCTACGACTCCGACTCGCCGCTGGCGCTCGGCGAAGTAGGCCGCGTAGGCGTCGCCATCAGCTCACTCGAAGACATGGAGCGGCTCTTCGCAGGCATCGAACTCGATCATGTCTCGACCTCCATGACCATCAACGCTACCGCCAGCACTCTGCTCGCCATGTACGTCGCCGCCGCCCGGCGCAGCGGAGCCGACACCGCAAAACTCACCGGCACCGTCCAGAACGACATCCTCAAGGAGTACATCGCCCGCGGAACCTACATCTATCCCGTCATCCCCGCCATGCGCCTCACCACCGATCTCATCGCCTGGGCCGGCGAGCAAGTCCCACAGTGGAACACCATCTCCATCAGCGGTTACCACATGCGTGAGGCTGGCTCCACCGCCGCGCAGGAGTTGGCCTTCACACTCGCCAACGGCCGCGCCTACGTAGATGCAGCGCTAGCCGCGGGGCTCACGATCGACAGTTTCGCCCCACGCCTCAGCTTCTTCTTCAACGCCCATTCCGATCTCTTCGAAGAGGTCGC